>JABUBO010000003.1_pt1 | contig 148197 bp, 167 predicted proteins | sample 7240361 | NCBI WGS metagenome assembly JABUBO01 (sample SAMN07256346, study PRJNA390944) | subsurface metagenome | isolation source: Methane hydrate marine sediment | place: Pacific Ocean: Eastern North Pacific, ODP site
TCAAGAATGCCCTTGGTGTAGTCAATCCGGTCGACGCCTACACCGATATATTTGTATGGGATGTATTGGGGGGCTCGAACGCGCTTTATCTCTCGCGCTACCCCGGGTTTCCTCGCTAGTTTGTCTATGGTGTCAAAATCCACGCTTATCGGGAAAGGTCTCACGTGGATGGTGCGTCCTTTGTATTTCACGTTAAGTACCCTGTAATCGGGTTTAATCCCCAACACTTTCTCGACGCTCGCCAAGAAATTGATGCAATAACTAGGGAGATGAAAACCGATGAGGTCGTTCGCAAGCATGCCATCGAGTATCTCCTTCCCCCACGGTAGAAGTGTGAAGGTATCCCAAGCGGGCCAAGGGATATGCCAGAAGTGAGCAAGCACAAGCTTTTGTTTTTTTGTGGCCCCGTTCCTGACCATTTTTGGTGCTAGCCCCAAATGGTAGTCATGGAACCAAATGAAAGCCTTATCTATTCCTCTCGTCTCTTGCCTAATCGCCTCCGCGTACAGCGCGTTCGTGTGCTTGTAACCGCTCCAGAATGATTCATCGAAAATGGGTTCCTTAAACACATTATGGCAAAGGGGCCAGAGTGTCTGATTCGAAAAACCGAAGTAAAACTTGTCCACCTCGCCCTTTGACATCCACACCCTTTTCAACACATATTTTGGGTTACTGGGGGGAACCCGGCACCGATTTTGTTTATCTACGTTTTTTCGATCGGCATCCCCACTACCGCCCGCCACCCACGTTCCGCCGGTGGCCTGCATCAGGGGATCCAGAGCTGCCGTCAGACCTCCCGCGGGGGTCTTGACCTGCACCCCATCGGGCGTGTGCATGTGGATGTAAGGCTCGCGATTAGAAACAATAAGAAATTTGTATCCCTTAAGCTTAGATTTCACAAGCTCTTGGACATCCTTCGCCGAAACCATTAAAACCAAAGAAATAGTGGTGGCGATGTTTTAAATATGTTTATAAAGTAACGAAATTGGTGCAAAGGATGACCCTCGAAGAACTCTGGCAGCTACTGACGCCCATTTTAATATTGATCGGATTCATCGTGGCTGGGTATGCGCTGAGATTTGTGTTAAACGTTTACATCACTAGGCTCACCAGAAAGACGAAAACCAAGATCGACGATATCATTCTCGATGCCATCAAAGTGCCGATAGTTGCGATATTCTTGATCATGGGGATTCATTTTGCTCTTGAGCGCGCAACGTTTGTCCCCACATGGGTCATGCAATATCTTCCGACCATCAGCTACCTGTTGATACTCCTTATAGCGACGTGGTGCACCGCGAGGATTATAACTGGGATATTGAAGTACTACGGCACAGTGCGCCCCAGCGTGAGGACGCTCGTGCCAACGCTTCAGAAAATCATGACAATCCTCATCTTTTTTGTGGCATTCATCTTGATACTCGATGCACTTGGTATCCAAGTGACCGCATTGGTCGCGGCCTTTGGGATAGGGGGCCTCGCAGTTGCATTCGCCCTTCAAGGGACGTTGTCCGAGTTCTTCGCCGGCATATACATTATGTCCGATCGACCCGTGAGGGTAGGGGATTATATCGAGCTAGACTCCGGTCAAAAGGGCTATGTGATAAATATCGGCTGGCGTAGCACTAGGATACGCGAGCTTCCGAACAACATAATTGTAGTGCCGAACTCGAAAATGGCGGGAACAACCGTCACCAATTACTATTTGCCCCAGCCAGAGATGGCCTGCCTGGTCCAGGTTGGGGTAGCCTACAACAGCGACCTCGAGAAAGTGGAAAGAGTGACCATCGATGTAGGCAAAAAAGTGTTGAAAAAAGTGACTGGTGGGGTGCCGAAATTCGATCCCTTCATCCGTTATCACACCTTCAGCGACTTCAGCATAAACTTCACCGTCATCCTGAGGGTCCAAGAATTCGTGGACAAGTACCTGATCACCCACGAGTTTGTCAAGGAGCTGCACAAGCGCTACAAGAAGGAGGGCATCGAGATCCCGTTCCCGATCCGCACGATCTATATGCCCAAGAGACGAGCTTCCTAGCCTCCTCGTTTATTTAATACAACGCGACAAACGATTATTGAAAGTGATGCTCTATGGTGCTCGATAGACTTGGTAGGACCCTGCATAGCGCCCTCCGGAAGCTGACGCGCGCGACCCATGTCGACGAGCGGGTGATCAAGGAGCTAGTGCGGGATATCCAGCGCGCTCTGCTGCAGGCGGATGTCAACGTAGAGTTCGTGCTGGAGCTGACGAAGCGGATAGAAAAGCGGGCGCTCGAGGAGAAGCTTCCCCCGGGTATGGCACGCAAGGAGCACATCATCAAGATTGTATATGAAGAGCTCTCCACGCTAATGGGGCGTCCAACCCAGTTACAGCTCAAGCCCGGACAAACCACGGTACTGCTGATGGTCGGTCTTCAAGGAAGTGGGAAGACGACCTCGGTGGCGAAGCTAGCAGCTCACTTCAAGAAACTGGGTTTCAAGGTTGGCATTGTCTGCGCGGACACCTTCCGCCCAGGTGCGTACGAACAGCTCAGCCAACTTGGTCAGCAGGTTGGTACACGATTTTTCGGCAATCCAAAAGCCAAAGATTCAATCAAGCTCGCAAAGGAGGGCGTCAAACAGCTCAAAAAAGAGCGTCTTGAATTAATCGTCGTTGACACGGCCGGTAGGCATCGCAAAGAGGAAGCTCTGATGGAAGAGATGCACCAAATCGCCAAAGCAATAGGGCCTGACGAAATCATGCTTGTCGTGGATGGGACGATAGGGCAACAGGCAAAAGAGCAGGCCGCCGCATTCAAAGCCGCAACGGACATAGGCTCGATTTTGATTACCAAATTGGATGGCACCGCAAAAGGTGGGGGAGCACTCTCGGCGGTTGCGGCCACGGATGCTCCAATTAAGTTCATAGGTGCCGGCGAACACCTAGATGACCTAGAACCTTTTGTGCCCGAGCGCTTCGTGGCTCGCATGCTCGGGATGGGCGACATTGAGACATTGCTAAAGCGGATTGAGGAGACCGCAAGGGCCGAAGAAGTGAAACCCGCCGATATGAAAGCAATCCTCGCGGGCAAGCTCACCTTGCAAGACGTTTACAGCCAGCTCGAGATGATGGGTAAAATGGGCCCCCTCAAGAAGCTTATGCAGATGATCCCGGGACTAGGGGTAGCTATACCTGAAGAACAGATGCGCGTGGGAGAGGAGAAACTAAAGCGTTTTAAGGTAATCATGCAGTCAATGACTCCTGAGGAACTCGAAAACCCGAAGGTGCTCAACGCCTCACGGATTCGCCGAATAGCCCGAGGCTCGGGTACTGGCGAGACAGATGTTAAAGAATTGCTAAAACAATATGAGTTCATAAAAAAGTTGATTAAAAAGGTGATAAAAGGGCGGGGCCCCAAATTCGGCCCGTTTGCGAAGCTCATAAAACAATTACCGAAGGAAATATCTCATAATTTCGAGACAAGAGGAGCTGACGGAAAAAGTTCTTAAGCGAGGGCGAGCAGTTTAGGTGTGCTAGGAGAGCCTATTACTTATGGTGTTACCATGGCTAAAAGGTCGAGAGGTTATCGAAGCAAGAGCAGAGGAAAGCTCACCAAGCATGTCCGTGAGCGCGGGCTTTCGCCTGTGAGCCGAGTGATTCAAGAGCTTGGACCTGGCACGAAGGTTGCAATCATCCTTGACCCGGGCGTCGCGAAAGGGCAGCCCCACTCACGATACCACGGCAGGATTGGGGTTGTTCAGGAACGTTGTGGGCGAGCTTACGTGGTCGAAGTCAGGGATGGAGGGTCCATCAAAAAGGTTATTTCCCGCCCAGAACACCTTAGAGCGGTGGGGGCAAGATGATAGGAAAGGAGGTAACGGGTGAAAAACCCGTGCCATTGGCTAAAGTGTTTGAAATCCTCGAAAAACAGAAAAAACAGGGAGAGCTGGAGTACGGACAACGGCTCACCTACGATTATGCACAAAAATTTGCGAAATTGGGTCTTAAAAAAACTGAAGAATTGATTGGTGAATTGCTTAAACTCGAGAAGATAAGGGAACATCAAGCGATTGCACTCGTTGATTTGATGCCCGAAAGAAAAGAGGATGTGGAACTCATTTTCGCGAAGGAACGAACGAAGCTTGAAGAAGAAGACATCAAGAAAATTTTAGAGCTAATAAACAAGTACAAGAAATAGTTCCCGGCTAATTGGAGGCACGTGTTCTTGGTCGATAAGAAATATGAAGACCGGGGCATAGTAGTGGATTTCCTGCCTGATGGGAACCCGGGCGATCCTAGACCAATTCATCTGCGTGAGCCCATAGCTCAGATTCTTGGCGACACATTTTTCACCCTGCTTGAAATCGTCCCCATAACAGGAGTGACATTTACCCCTCACGAACGCGTTTTTATAGGCAAGGGCGGGCGAGACAAAGTCGAACGAATCAAACGCCGCGTGGGTTACGAGGAGCTCACAGCTGCGGCAAAAGCAGAGCTGCCGGTTGCCATAGAGGGGCTGATCAACGAGGTCCCAGAACGGTTCATAGAGTTCTTCAATCGCGCCGCGCCTCTGACCACGCGCTTCCACCAACTCGAGCTCATCCCGGGAATAGGAAAGAAACTTATGTGGGCGATCATCGAAGAGCGGAAGAAGAGCTTCTTCGCGGACTTCGAGGATTTAAATAAAAGGGTAAAGGGATTGACCAACCCGAAAGGCCTGATTGCGAAACGGATAATCATAGAGTTAGAGGGCTCCGACAAATACCGCGTCTTCGTGCGCCCGCCATCTAGAAGGGCTTCCGCCGAGGGCGAGGCACCTTAGCTATCAGGTAGCTAACGAATGCTATCACAGGAATTATCTCAAGGCGTCCGACTAGCATTTGAACTGTTATGCTTATCTTCCCTGCCAGGGGCATCGCTGCTGAAGTTATCCCCACAGATAAGCCCACGTTTCCTTGAGCTGAGGCCGACTCAAATACCGAATTAATGGCTGGGTTGCCCACTGCCATCAGCACTATTGCACCGCTTATCAGCACGATAATGTAGAGAAATGCGTAAATGGCGGTTTCCATCATCTCCTGTTCGCTGTAAATCCTACCCGATATTTTCATCGGCACAACTGCCCGCTCGGGGAGAAAGCTTCGCTTGATCATCCAGTGAACCGACTTAACTATAATCACGGTTCGGATGAGCTTGATCGCACTCGAGGTTGAACCATACCCTCCACCTATAACCATGAGGATTGTGAGCAGGCCCTTCTGGGGATCTCCCCACATTGAGAGGGTGGCCGTGGAGAAGCCCGTTCCCGTCAAGGCAGAGGAAGATTGGAATAGCGCGTCCTGTAACCCCACGCTCCACACAAGCAAAAGCGTAGCCAGCGCTATCAGCACGAGCATTAGCCGAACCTCGATGCTTTTGAAGAGTTCTCGCCAGTGCCCGGCCATGACCTTTCGGTGGATTGCGAAGCTGACTGCACCCGCCATCATTATCAAAATTGTGACTGCAAGCACCGGGGAGCCGTACCCAGCGAAACTCGCGTTACGCACGCTGAATCCGCCGGTGGCGATTCCTGTCATCGAGTGGTTAACCGCCTCGAACAGAGACATGTTGGGTGCCCCTGCAAAATACAACCCGACGATGCCGAGAAGCGTGAGCAACAAATATATTTTCCATAGAGAACGGGCGGTTTCTCGAATGCTTGGCTCGATGCGATCGGCTCGCGCCTCAGCAACGTACATTTTCCGAGCTGCTTTCCCCGCGCCGATGAGGGCTGCTAAGAAGAGAACGATCACACCCACTCCGCCCACCCACTCGGTCAGACTGCGCCAGAAAAGGATGGTTGATGGAACTGCTTCGACATTAGAGATCATTGTTAGCCCCGTGGCCGTGAAACCAGACATGCTCTCGAAATAAGCGTCCTCGACTGGCATGTTGTTGCCAAAGATGTAGGGTACCGAGCCAAATGCCGCGAAGACAATCCAACCCAAAGCGACAAGCACCATTGCCTTGCCCAAGGTTATATCAATAGGCGGAAAACGCCGCCTGAGGAAAAATCCCAGCACGAAGACGATGACTGCGGGGACTATGAAATATGGGAGCAAGTAGGTTTCATTAACTAGAAACGCCACAAAAATCGGCGCTAACATCACCGCGCCTAGGGCGAGCAAGATGAACCCTATGAAATGTAGCATCGTGTAACCTCCAGCGGTATACCCTCGCCGAAAGTGTATAAAGGATTTGCTGGATTAATGCCAAAACTGCAAGATTTAAAATTTAACCATATGCTTAATTGTGGTAGGGTGCGGGAAAATCTGCGCGCGATGCATGAAATCCTCGAACATCTCCAGAGTACATTAAAGAAACTTGAGAAAAAGCATGGATGATTAGACATTTTCTCCAGAGAATTCTTGAAGCACCTCAACCAACGCAGTATCGAAAGCCTTTTCATCCTTGGGTCTAAACTTTCGCGAGAGCTTTTCACGCACGCTTTTGACGAGTTCTACAATTTGTTCCTGTTTGTATTCCCCATTCACCACGCGGTTAATCACTGATAGCTCTCCTCCAGCCTCGAGGGCCGCGATCATGCCCCGCAGCGCCAGCAGGTAGCCTCGCCAGAACTCATCGTTGAAGTCAACTTTGCTCTTGATTTGCTCAAGCCATTCTTTGGCCTTTTTTGTATCTTTTTCCCTGAGGGTTTGGACGAAAGGTTTCAGATCCAATTCCATGTAATCACCTAGATTTCAACCAAAATTTAAGAAACCCCCAATGCTATAACGGTTTCCAATACGACACGGAAAATCATCATGAAAAAGCACGGACTGATAATCACTAAACACATGTCGCACGAGGCATTTCTCGTGGCAGAGGGAGTTGAGAGTGCCGCAAGAGTGGCGTACCTCACTCGCGTATTGTTTCCAAAATGCTGAGGGCGCTCCATATCGTCGTCCGGGTGTGGATGGGCATATTCGGATCATTGCTTATCTCGTCAAGTATCATCGTCGCAGAAGAAGCCTTGAGCACGGAATCACCCTCCTTTTTCAACAGGGCATTCTTAGCTTCGCTAGCAGCTCTTCGAATGTTGCGGGGGACTGCGGTGTCCTCTGCCACGCGCGCCATAATTTCCGCTACCTGCCTTAGCTTTACATCTGAGGACACGGTTATCACCCGTTCGCATACCAAATCCACTTAATTTAAGGAGAGGGCCTCATAAAGAGTTTGGGGTCAGATGCAAGACGAGAAGATAACTAAGATGACTGAGATGCTCCTTGGCGGGGGAAAAATGCTTTCGGTGCACTGCGACACCTGCAAGGGGCCACTCTTCGAGTTTAAGGAGAAAATCGTCTGCCCCGTCTGTGGCGAGAGAATCGAAGCCGCAAAAGCTGAAGCTAAGCCCAAAGCTGCCCCCACCGAGAAAGTTGAAGGAATCCTACGTGCCAAGCTAAATGCACTCGCTACTCAACTCGAAAAGGAAACTGATCACGTCAAGACTTTAGAGCTGCTCGATCGTATTAAATCTATCCTCGAAGTACTCGAAAAGTTGAAGGAGCGGTGAAAACTTGCGAAGGGAGGAAATCCTCACGACGTTAAGAGAAGCTGGAGTCGCGCTCACCATTGAAGATCTCTCTCAGCAAACTGGGATTGACATCGTCCACCTACGAGTCGATCTCTTCAGACTGGCTGAGGAGGGAAAGGTCGAGCGCAGACAGCGGGAAAACAAGCCCACTTGGACGATAAAGGTAAGTACAACTCTAGATCGACGCTACGAGAAGCTCTCTAAAAAGTATGTTCCGTGATTTGGTTGCTCTGGCTCGACCTCGCTAAAATTCTCGCGGCCGGCGTCGTGCTTGGCCTCGTAGTCGGTAAGCTCGTTGTGTTGAGGCCCTCCTACCTCGAGCGAATACGTCCACGACATTGGCTACCCGTCGCGCGTCGAATGCGAAGGCGGGAGTCGATTAGGCTTATCTCAATTGCACTCGCATTTACCGCTGCGGCGCTCGTCGTGGCGATCGTAGCGGGAAATATCCTTCATGGAGCTGGGGTGGAGCTGTACTCGAGGGAGGAGTACCCCTTCACGGCGCTCCAAGAGCAGTATCCGTTGCTGTTGCTCGTGATAGTCAACGTGCTGCCGATCTTCGAGGAGTGGATATTCAGGGGGATTCTACTCGAGGAAGTGGCACGGCGAACTCGCTCGAAATGGATCGGGGTGATGGTCTCGGCCCTCATCTTCGCCGCGTTCCACCTCTCAAATCCCGGTACCTATCCCGCGTTCGCGATACCTTTGCTCGGGGCGGGGCTCCTGCTCGGGATCTGCTATCTGGTAAGCGGACTGGCTGGAGCGATTATAACCCACAACGCTTACAATTCAATTTTAGTGGTCCTCTGGGCCATAGGTGTATGAACTTTTATGGCCGCTGTACTGCGATGATTGCCTGCCCGACAGATATGCCACCATCACCCGGGGGCAGAAGCTCGTGTTGAACAAATCTCAACCCAGCTTTCTCGACTTCCCTACGCACCGCTGCGGTGATTGCTCTGTTATAGAACACTCCACCTGACCCTCCAACGACCTCAATCCCCTTAGAGGAAGCTGCATCGATAGCGACTGAAGCCAACCCCCGAGCGATAACTCGTTGAGCTGCAGCCGCGATGTGTCTGCGGGAAACTCGTGCTCGAAGGGCATCGAGCACATCCACAAGCAACCGAGATGTGTTGACGACCACCATCCCGTCGACCTTTTCGATCACTGGTTCTAGCCTTGCTTCACCTGCGTTCCCCTTGTTCGCGGCCGCCTCGAGTTTGATCGCCGGCTCGCCCTCGTAGGTCCGTTCGTCGCAAATTCCGAGCAGGCAGGCGATGGCATCGAGCACCCTGCCGCAACTGCTCGTTTGGAACACATTCAAATCGCGCTCGAGTTGGCGAATGACGATATCTACCTCTCGCTTCCCGCGTCTGAAGCTACTCGCGCAGAACTCGTCCAGAACCCGCTCAAGCTCCTCACGCCCGAGCTGCTGCCAGAGGATGCCTGCAACCATGCGTGCTGGAAATATCGCCGCCAAGTCACCCCCAGGCATACGCTGGCTCATTAGCCCGCCTACACGTTTGAACGAGTTCAGATCGGCTAACATGACTTCGCCACCCCATATCGTGCCATCTGAACCATATCCAACACCATCAGCGGCGATGCCGACGAACTCGCTCAGACCACATTCTGCCATCAGGGCGACAAGGTGAGCGTGATGATGTTGGACAGCAAGGGTTCTTGCTCCGAGCTTCTTTGCCATCCGCGGTGCAATCCTTGTCGTTGCATAGTTGGGGTGCAAATCGTGGACAACTATGTCAACTGAGTCTAAGTTCAAAAGATGTATAAGCTGTTCAACAGCTGATTGCATGTATTTGAGGGTTTCCACTTCTGTGGTGTCGCCTAGATGTTGACTGGGAAAGCACCGGTCGCCCGTCAGAACCGAGCAAGTCACATTGAGCTCCGCCCCCACCGCGAGCACTTTTTTATCACTCGTGAAGGCGAGCTTCACCGGTTCCGGCACATAACCTCGCGAACGCCTCAAAAATGCTGGCTTTCCATCAACCTCCTTGATCACCGAGTCATCACATCGGTTGACGATTAGCCGATCATGAAGTAGGAAGTAATCGACGCCCCCGCGCAGCTTCCTGAAGGCTTCGGTATTATCTATTATCATCGGTAACCCAGCGACATTTGCGCTCGTCATGACGTAGGCCGGGTCCTTACCGTAGCTCAGAATGAGGTGATGAATTCCCGAGTAAGGAAGCATCACGCCTACCGAGTCCAAGCCGGGTGCCACGAACTCTGAAAGCATGTAGTCGTTAGAGCGTTGGAGCACGACTATCGGCCGCCGAAAGGATGTCAGCAACTCAACTTCGGCTTTACCGACCTCTGCAAAAGTTCGGATTGTCCCAATATCTTTGGACATTATCGCAAATGGTTGCTGAAAGCGATTGAACGCCCTCCGCATGCGTGCGAGTACCCCATCCTCGGTCGTTTTCGATGCTATGTGAATTCCCCCTATTCCCTTGATGGCGACCACGCTACCCTCATCGAGCAGACGCGCTACCTCACGTAGCGGTTCTAGCACATCAATGGGATTACCTTCTGCATCGTAGAGACTCATCCGGGGGCCGCAGATAGAGCAACACGTTGGTTCTGCGTGGTATCTTCGGTCGGGTGGATCCTGATACTCGTGCAGACAATCGGGGCAGAGAGGGAAAGCCTTCATTGAAGTTCGGGGGCGGTCGTAGGGAAGCTTCTCAATTATAGTGAAGCGAGGACCACAGTTGACGCAGGTGATGAAGGGATAATTATAGCGTCGATCGCTTGAGTCGAGCATCTCATGTAGACAATCGTCGCAAAGTGCGAGGTCGGGTGGTACTACTGAAGGAAGCCCCAGACCAGCCCGCTCGCTTGGCGCCACCTGAAAGGCTGAGAACTCGCCGGTGGGGGCCTTCCAAGCGACATTGATGTCATCGATTCGAGAGAGCGGCGGTTGTTCAGGGCGGAGCGAGTCGATAAATTTTTCAATTGTTTCCTTTTCACCCTCTACTACTATTTGGACGCCCGCGTCTCCCATGTTTCGGACGAAGCCGACGAGGTCGTGGCACGTGGCCAGCCGGTAGGTAAAAGGTCTGAACCCAACTCCTTGCACAATTCCTGTGACTGCAATCTCAACACGGGCGCGCATTTTTTTCACCGAGGTTCTAAAAATGTAGATGAGTATAACTTAAAACACTACCTCCTTAATACCAAAAATGTTAATAGGGGTGTTGACAACAGCGTGAGTTTCTTTTGAACTAATAAATTGCCCGAACCTAAGAGTGTTGTCAACAGGGGTGTAACTCGCCGTTGCTGTCAGTTGGGTATTGTTTATTTATTGGTTTCAAAAGTATTTAAACATTGCTTTTTCACGTCAACGCCTGATCCTTTTTTTTGAATTTTTTTTAAAAAAATTTTTTGTTTGACAAAAAATTTCCTATTTTTGGTCATTCGAACTTTTTGTTACGAAAGTTTAATGAAATATCATCTTAGAAGATATTTTTTAGTTTGACATAGTTTGACAACATTTGACAGAGTTTGACGGTGTTTGCAAAAAAAATAAAAAAACTCCCGTATGAGTATAAATTGTAGGGCCGCACTCGCCAGCGTGGCCACCCGTTTGATCTTGACGGGTTGACCAAGGTGCTCGGCTGCCGTGCCAGCGGGGGCCAAATTTTTGTACGAGTCGACCGGTGCTCCGGTGAGATCGGCGAAGTTTTTCAGCCTTTCCTGTGGTATTCGCATCTAGGCACATTAATTATACGGAATAAGATACGAGTTCCATTGTTTCCCCGGTTCCATGGATTATTCGTTTAACGCCAATCTTAGCCTTATCTGAGTACCAATCCGTTCTTGAAAGGTCTCCATTTTCGAAATATTCAACTATCTTAAGACACGTGAATGTCCCAGCAGGGACGGTGACCTCCTCCATCTTTTCTATTTTGACGATGTAAGTCTCGGTCCCATTTTCGGTTTGGGTTTCGCCGAGAGCTGTGATGGTGGTAACTGTAGTTTCGATTACGGTATATTCTTTTCCGACCTCACGCGTAGGTTCTGCTTCCGGACATTGGTAAGTATATGCCACACCTATCAAGTACGGATATCCCATGTACTCGCCTGACATTTGTATCCTTATTCTTTCCATCGTTGTCTTGTCAACCCAATATTTCGCATCGCTTGCATATCCCATATAAGGCGGGTCGAATGTCGCATCTAAAACATAACAGTCCCTGCCGCCTATCATTTCCACTGCCGTTACTTCTTGGGTCAGCGTATAAACAAAACCGTCGTGTATTTGAAACACCCACCGATCCCCTACGTGAATTTCCTCGTTAGATGTCAAAGAGATGGTGGCAATAACCGCTATACAAACGACTACAACTGCACCAACAACAACCGCTATTTTCGTGCCCTTTCCTTTTTTAGCGACCATCTTCAACCCCAAGTTAGTCTCGTTTTTCCCGTAAAGCCTCACCCTCCCAAGACCGGGATCTCCATTTTTTACCAACCCCCTCTCTGTCCGCCGCGGCTTATTTAGCTTCTACTCTACCGCTCCTCAGATCTACCACGACCTCGCTCTTCGATAGCCCGTACATGAGCCCCCTGACGCCCGGATCGCGGTACCTCACGACGATTCCCAAGCCGACCATTCTGTTCAACGATTTATAGAAGCTAACTCGGTTCCTCAGCTTCTTGGACCCCCTCCTGAGCTCCCTGACGGTTATTGGTTTCTCTGCCAGCTGTTTTAGGATGTCCCTGCTGGTGCTCAGGGCTATCGTCTTGAGGGTTTCGTCTATCTCCTTTCTAATTTTTCTCATTCTCCCAGCCTAGACTATATCACGCCGTACCCGATCAAGGCACTCCAAACAGGTCATGAGCAACCCCTTCTTCACTCGGCGACTTTCTTTTTTGGCCTCACCACCAGCCAGATGATCAGGCCGATGATCCCGGCTATCAAAACTATGATCAGCCAAAGTGCCGCGTTCTCCCCCCGTGCTCAGGGCGTAGCTCCTCAATGAGATTCCTCAGTTCCAAAGTGAAAGCGAAATCGGGACCCTCGAGCGCCCAGCCCCAACCGTACCCTTCTGGAACGTATTCGCCCCCGACCCACCCCCACCCGTGCTCAAAATTCCCGAAGATGAAGTAAAGTCCGATCTCGACTCCTTGGACGTGAAGCCCCAGATACGCATAAGTTTTTGTGAGCTTTTCCTCAAACTCTTCCTTAGATATCAACCCCTCGATTGCAGCGTGCATGTGGTTCAAAACCCCATTGCACGCCGCGATGAGCTCCTTTCCCTCCCCAGAAGCTGGGTCTAGGTTGAGCTCGTAGCCATCGGCGTAGTGAACGTAGATCGACTCGACTTTCCCCTCGAGAGGAGCTCTATGCCTTGGCGTTATGAAGAGAATAGAACCTATCACGAGGATGGATGCGACCGCAACGAGCAACACTATTTTTGGTTTGCTATTCTTCAACGCTGGCCCCCCACTCAACTATTATAATATATGCGATTACTCTATATGTGAACATTACAACATCGACCTTCTTGACTGTCGCATACTCCTATCATAAATTTTCCGAGCTGTGGCGGGCCCCGGCGGTCGCGTGCAAAAATATCCGGGACCAGACCCCGCCGCGCTCGGGGTATGGAGGTGAAAAACTTGTCCCTGCCACATACCCGCTTGTCGGCGCGGTTTCAATGCCGCCGTGGCCTTTCGCCACTTGAGTACAGCCTCGATTAGCGCATATCTTTTATTCGCTCAAGGATTACCGATGTGCGGACCTTTGTGACACCCACGATCCCACCGATTTTTCGTATGACGATGTCGGCTAGCTCTTTGTTGTCATGCGCCCAGACCTCGCCCGTTATTATATGTTCGCCGGCCGCGGTTGCTAACTTTTTTACCTCCTCTAGCTTCGTTAGCTTCTCTATGACCTCTTGGTGTTTTTCTGGCACCACGTCCAAGCCGACGACAGCCATGGCGTTGTAGCCCAGCTTCGATGGATCGGCGACGACGGTGTAGCGCTCTATCACTCCTTCGCGCTCCAGCCGTTTCACCCGCTTCCGAACCGCAGACTCGCTCATATGCACTTGCTTAGATATCTTTCGGAGAGGAGTTCTAGCGCCCTTTTGGAGGCCCGCGATTATTTTATAGTCCTTTTCATCCATTTTTAAGCCCTCCCAATTTATGCTTCTCCACGACCTCAGAGTCCAGCTCGATCCTCACTTTTGCCATTCTTACGCCTCCTGCTTTCCTTCCCCCCAATTATCTTGTTTCAAGATTTAAATGTTCTCCATTATTAAGGTTTTCTTTAATACTTGAAAGGGTGAATATGAAGCGTGATTACTTTGCTCAAGCAAAGGTGACCGTAAGAAAGCAGGTCGCGATCCCGAAAAAGGTGCGCAAAAAATTGGGTGAGCTCACGGAGGGGGACTATCTCCTATTCTATGAGAAAGGTAACGAGATCTACATCAAGAAAGGCGTGCTAACTTTAAAAGAATAATTCGGCGACCCAAGTGGTTCTCCCGTGGCTCCTACCCCCTTTCTTCCAAGCTGTGGCGGGCCCCGGCGGTCGCGTGCAAAAATATCCGGGACCAGACCCCGCCGCGCTCGGGTAGTATGAGGGAATTTTAAACCCGTCCCTGCAAGAGCTACGTGATATAAGGAAGGAGATCGTGGAGTCGAGGTCAGCTCTCAGCAAGGAATTCAATGGGCTTAGGGCTCAGCTCAGGGAGCAGCTCGCTTGATAAGGGATAAGGGCCTGAAAAGGATAATGATTGTTAAATCGAGCGGTGATGTGGATGGGTGAGATAAAGACTTACGCCAATAAAGGCGCTGATGATTATAATGCGATCTTCCTTGGAGCTTGGAAAAACGTTTTGCAAGGTTACAGGGATGCGGAAATAAGGCTTCTATCCGAGAGAGATTTACAAAGCCATCTCTTCTCTGAATCGCTAAAGTTAATGAGGGCCAAAAACTTCCCAACCCCCTACAAGGTCTATGCCGAGCGGAGCATATTGTCAAGACATAAGACGGACCTGGTCCTAGGGGAGGATGACATAGCAGTCGAGATGAAGCTCGAACCCGACTATCCCTGCGTGAGCAAGCCGGTGGCGTTTAGGGAAGCTGTGGAGAAGGACATCAAAAGCTTAGATGAATACATTAAGAGAGGAGTGAAACACGCGCACTTCGTCATGATAGACGAGGACGGAGATCATGCTCGGAACCCCCGTATAAAAGAAAAGTGGGAAACGATTCATTCTCGAGGTAAAAGGTGCTATTGTATTCACATCCAGCGATAGACAGCAAAAGTATGCTTTACTAAATTTTAGCAAGAAAATCTTTAAGTTTTTCATATCAACCATTTTTTATTAAAGTATTAGAGAACTCAACATGATCTTGGGGGGCATAATATGGGAAAGTCGGTTTCCAATATATTCAATTTAGTTCATCACTTCGGAAATGAAGAAGATCAGATTTCAGCAAATTTTGGATTTATCTTAAAAAGTAACCCTCCAGTTTTATCAGATTTTTTGAAAAAAGTGGGCATCCAAAATAGGCTCGAGAGAACCGACTTCAAGAAAATAGATATCGAAACTCAGGTGCCTTACATTAAAGGAAGGGAAGAGAAAGGCAAAATAGATTTACAAATTGAACTCGAAGGAAAGTTTATTATTTTTTTGGAATCTAAAATCAAGAGAAGAGGGTTAGGTAAAGATCAATTAACTAAATATGCGGAGATTCTTAAGGAGAAAAAACCTTCCTTTAAACATGTCCAATTAATTTTTGTTACGCAGTTTGATAGAAGAAAAGATTTTGAGGGCGCGCTAGCGAGATTAAAAGAAGAAAGCGCCATTGGAAAAAAAGAATTTAAGTACTTAAGATGGGGAGAAATAGTAGAAATAGTCAAAATGCACAACAAAGGCGGCAGAACCAAATTTGTTAACGATTTATTTCTCGGATATTTGGGGGATATGATGTCGGATAAAAAAAGTATCTGTGAACAAAAAATAAAAGATATTAAAGATGTCCTAATTGTTTCTACAGATCCTGATTGGTGGGAATTAGCTCGGAAAAGAAACATTGCTTGTCAATCAAAAATTACAAGAGACGCGCATTATATCGCTTTTTATCGCACAGACGAACATGCCATAACTCACATTGCAGAGGTGGATTATACCACAATAGAGATGCCTCGTGAAACCTACAAAGATTTTCCAAATATCGTCAAAAAAGGAGTAAAACGAGGATGGATTGATAAGCAACAAAAAGTTTATCATTTAAAAGAGATTATTGAGCTTCCTCGACGAATTGTAAAAGCAAGAGGTGAAGGGGCTGTTAGACTCAAATGGTTTAAAACTTTGACCCAATTGCTAAAAGCAAGAAAACTCTCCGATTTGACAAAATAATTCTGTTTTTTAAAGAAAAGAATTGGGTTCATCTGCCCTATTAAATCAATCCCATTTTCGGCAATTTATTCCACATTTAAATCCAATTTTTTGGGACTGTAAGCGAAGCTATGAAAAGAGGATTAGAAAAGCAAAAACCAAAAGCAGAGAAACTTGTGATTGTTGACAACCTGACGACAAGATCGTGATATCTGAATAAGTTTATTACTTTTTACGGGCCCTTTTTAATTAGGGTAAATATGAATAGGGAAAGTTGGGAATCAGTTATTAAGAAGATAATAACCGGAATCGCGGCCATAATTATACTCTTAATAATTATTGAAGCCATTCCTTATTTCATGAGGATTATCCAGTACGAACCACCACAAACAACAATTATCGAGAATAAGGGTTACTACGTTATTCATCATGAGTGGAGTTATGGGGGGAGTAGGTGGGAATATGGCACTGAGATCCCAAAAGTGGATTATGGGTATTTCTCGACAAAACCGAGAACATCTGATTATAGCGAATACGTCGATAACCCCGCTGATGATAATTGGATGAATCGTCTGGGGAGTCTCTTGGAAAATTGTGCAGAGAACAAAGGATGGAGTGAATTTAAGACCGTGAGTTTTGTCCTCGCGTTTGTTCAAAGCTGGCCATATACAAGCGACGATGTTACAACAGAATATGATGAGTATCCTCGTTATCCAGTTGAAACAATCGTAGACGGCGGAGGGGACTGCGAGGACACATCGATACTATTTGCATCCATCGTGAGAGGAATGGGGTATGGAACAGTGTTACTGAAATTGGAGGAAGACGATCACATGGCCGTGGGTGTCTTAATATCACAGAACATCGTGAATGACTGGAATCAAAACTATGACCTTACATATTATACATCCGATGACAAAATCTACGCGTACTGTGAAACAACGGGGGAGGGCTGGGAACTAGGGGAAAAACCAGATGATCTAAAAAGTACAAGCGTCAGATTGATATTCGTTTGATAAAAATTGCTATCACTACCCTTTTGACCCAATTAAAGTGCCAAAATTGAAGATTTATCGACAAAATGTGAACTTTTGCCGAAAAGGTGAACAGTTACCTTAAATTTATATAATCATTCCTCTATATAGGGAATTGATGGTGTTCATATGGGTAAAAACATGTATCGAAGCGGAATAATAGCAGAAAGAAAAGTTATGAATCGCTTAAAGAAGCGTGGGTTCAAGAATATAAGAAGAAGTAAGGGTAGTAGAGGTCCTGCTGATATCTACGCGGTTAAGAAAGGAAAAAAATATTACGTCCAAGTTAAGAGTGGCAAATAGTGATTAAAATGTCAAGATTATCAAAGAGTGGGAAAAGAGATCTAAGGGCATTAGCGAAAAAAAGGCATGGAGTTGCAGTATATGCACATTATGGCAAGGGTAAAACTACCTTTAGATTTTTAGGCGATTGGTCACGTAGAAAGAAACATAAATAAAGTTTCGTCTTCCAACCACTTAGTTTATTGTAAATAATGAACGAAGTGAGTAACCCGAAATCATTTCCAATATCCCACACAGTGAAGGTAATACTCTGCGGTATATTCCCCAACATGTTTAAATCTCTTCATCAGCACTTTGAACACTTCTTTGTCTTTCATCGCTTTCAATGATTTAAGGAAATTTGAGAAAGAGCTGTATTTTTTGCTTATTTTCTGAAATTCTTTGGCGTTGTAGATTATTGCCCCGACCTTTTTTCTGTTCTTTATGACGGTCGGCTCTTTAAGAAGCTCATTGGCCCGCATTTTAGAAAGTTTAGTGATATTGAAATCATAAAATCCATGCTTGAACTTCGCCCAATTCTGTCTTACCATTTTCCAGCTCAGTCCAGCTTGCAACACACAAAGCGATAGAATTTCAAAATATTCTTGATCCGATTTAGGCGGAATGCCTGACTTGCACTTGCTTTTATCCTCTTTAGCGTAAGTGCATCCCCAAGGCGCTCTATGTTTCATTTAACCCATCCTAATTATTTGTTAAATGAAATAACGGAATTTCCTGCATTAATAACCCTCATTTTGTTATTTCTCTATTTCTGTTTTGGGGGTCACCTCCGAGTAGAATCTGGAAAGCAAGCCACTTTTTATCTCCAAAAAATTTACAGCGAAATTCTGGGCGTTTCCCGTAAAATCTCCTCAGAAAATGCCCAGACTGCTTCGGAATGCCTATGGTGCGGGGGCGGGGATATGAACCCCCTCAGTTCATCATTTCCTCAATTTATGTGCAAAGCCGGTTATTCTGGCTTTGTTTAATAAGTACCTCCTGTTTAAAAAGTCGGAAGCGTGTTTAAAAAGTCCCGAGATCTGGTATTGTTGCTATTCCCACTTTTGAACTCAAAAAGTTGCCATCGGAGCAAGTCTTACGCCTATTTTTGGCTAATACAGTACTCTACGGGATGAGACTTTTAAAATAACCATTTGAAATGCTCATTTCGGCGTGGAATTCGTCTTTTATGACACCATATGGAATTTCACCTCCAGGTATAATTCGATTGCTACTAGGCCTTTACATCACATTTCCAACACGGCTGAAATTGTCTGTGTTAAAAAGGCTAAGATTCTAACTGGCGCTCGACTATCGGCAATAACTTCTCCATCTCACCGAAAAGTACCCGCGCAGCATCGACTATGCCAAGACCCTTCTTGTACTCATCTGGGCTTATCAACTCGCCATAGTATCTGGTGCTTGTCACGTGAGGAAACGTTAGGAAGCATAGAACCAATAGGGAATAGAATGCGTATATTTGTTCCAGATGCTTTGCCGGCATGTCTCCACGATTTGCGTCGATTCCAGCGTCAAACTTCTTTATTTCTTCAGAAGCTCCTGCCTTCGCCCATAATTCTTTGATTTTTTTTCCTATGTCCGAATTTGCATCAAGTGCTTTTCGTGGAATCTCCACAAGTTTAAGAATCCCGTTTTTATCCATCCTCGCCAATTTTAGTTTGCGTCCCATCATTTTGTCGAACGCATTGACAAAATCAGAAACCTCCCAGTTGGGATCAAAGAACTTCAACGCGTCCAAGTACTTTGACGAAAATGTCTTGAATATTTCTAAGAATAAAAAAGGATCTTTATGGCCTATCTTCCTTATTTTCTTTTTGGATTCTTTGGAATAGAGTATGTAAAGTCCTTTCGCTGCTTTTTCTACGCTTTGTTGGAGCAAGAACAGAGTCGTCAAAAACCTTTTTCTTGTGCAGCACCTTCGCACCTTTCAAATCCGCCCTAGCTTTGGAAAAATACTTTTTGGCAAATTCTATTGCTTCGGGTGTCCTAATACCCTTAAAATCAACAACCATTCGATTGATAATTTCAGAAAGTGATTCTCGCCTCATAATACCGACAAAACTAATAGTTTCTAGCTTAATAATAGCTCTAATAAATTGTCCTAGAAGTTCGCAGATTTAAACGGGCGGGGTATAACGCGAAGCTTTTCTGGTGTTAGACTGGTACAAAATCCCATTACGCTAGGTTCTGGTGTAAATTCCGCCTTATGTCATCTACATCCTGTGGTTAAGCCACTTTCTGTTGGCCATCTCCATCAAAAAGAAAAATAAGGGTATCCTGATCCCCCCATCCGCGATCTCGAAGAAGCTCAGGTGGTCGCTGTGCGAGGCTCCGCTCAAGTCGCACTTGGAGAGGCCGGGCCCTGCGTCCCTAACCTACGGTAGGCACCAAGGAGGTTCAGGGCTAGACATTTATTATCGAGTAGTGGGGCGTATACTCGAGTGCACAGTACTCAGTAGCTCAGTACTCGGCTACCCTGCCAACCCCCCTCCCCCTAACCTCTCGCCCACAAGAGACCCCACAGGAAACCCCACAGTGGCGCCCACATTCCCCTATGTTGTGGGCCCCCACAGTGGGAAGTTTGTGGACCCCACTGTGCGGAATTTGTGGGCCCCTCTGTGGCCCCAGCAATTTCCCTCTGTGAGAATGTTGTGGGAAATTTGTGGGCCCACTGTGGGCCCAGCAATCTTCCACACTGGGGGTTTTGTGGAGAGTTTGTGGGCCCTCTGTGGCTCCAGTAATTTCCCCCTGTGGCGTTCTTGTGGGAATTTGTGGACCTAGCGGTTTCCCACACTAGCGTTTTTGTGGGGGGTTTGTGGGGTCCAGCAATTTCCCATAGTGGCGTTCCTGTGGGGGCTTTGTGGGAGTTCGTGGCTCATGGCTCCTTTTCGGGTTTATCGCGGGTTTATTTCAGATCCAAAAAAACGAGATTTAAACCCGTAATCTTCATACTGGGATTCATGCGTAAATTGTGATTGTGGTATTGAAATCCATACGTAAACAGTCTAAAACAAGGGTTCACACCTTAATTGGGGCCCTCGGGACTCGTATTTATGCGGGGTCTGGGTCCGCACCGAGTTGAGTGTGGGTTTTACAATACCCACACCAAATTGGGTGTGGGTCTATAGGTAAAAACCAATATCCTTAAATACCCAAGTAAATCATGAGAAATTGGAATCAATTGAGTGAAGTAACTGTTGTTAAGGCGGATAAGAAATTAGAGAAACCATGGTGGTAGTTTGCCTATTAATTCAAAAGATGTCGAAAAATCCGTGGAGAAATGGGTGAGAAGCAAATATAGGAATATCAAAAGTTTAGCCATCACTAAGTTATGGAAAGAGGGGGATATGTGGAATGTTGATATAGAATTGGAGATCAAAACTGGAATTCTCTCTTCAGAAAAAAATATGCACAGCCTTCAGGTGGATGCATCTAGCGGAGAAATTATAGGATATAAATAGGGGGCATCGAAATTCAAATCCCGATTCCTCCTGAATACGCTTGGGTCATTCCAATTGTCATACCTTTTGTAATCGGTCTACTTGTGGGAACAATAATCAAAAAAGCCATAAAGTTGGTTTTAGCTGTAATAGCTTTAATAATTGTTTTAGTTGCCACGGGTTCTTTGAACATAACTTTTGAAGATCTTTGGGGTAAAGCGATGGAATTCCTGCCTAAATTGTATGAATCTGGTAGTGGATATTTGGATGTTTTACCATATACATCTGCAACATTTTTGATCGGACTTGGATTAGCGTTCTGGAAAGCTTGATAACTCGGTTCCTCAGCTTCTTGGACCTCCTCCTGAACTCCCTGACGGTCAAGGGCTTCTCGGCCAGCTGTTTCAAAAGACTGGGGGGCGTGCCCAATACCTCTATGGGGTGGCATTCAACCCCAGAGCAGGTGCGCTCAAGCCCGTTTCGGGACCTGAAAATAAGGTGAGGGGATTTTGGTCACTTCCTTATGGCTATGTCACTGATACTTTCAATCATAATATGCATGAACCCTGTGACTTTATCCTTCACTCGCTTTCGCAAAAACGTTGATTAAAACGTAGATTATAACAACCCCAATAAATCCAATGATTAGCAGCCAATATTGTGGTGCGATGGGCCCTGCTATCGAGGCAATTATCCAGATAATACCGATTGCCATGCAAGCAAGGAAGATTATGAAAAGTGCTCCCAGCGGAGTCAACTCGCTATTACTCATTTTTACATCACCCCCTTAAGGAATGGAATCCGCTCAAATTTCTTCAACTGGGGCGTCTGGGGCTTCCCTCTTCACGAGATCTATCCCGTGTTTGGCGTCATCCTTGTTCACGTACCCCTCGCCGGAATCGGCTATTATCCTGTTGTTGGAGGCCCTAAGCCGCCATCTCCATTCCCCACTTTTGCCCTTGTAGAGTTCGAATCGTTGTCCCATATCCACCCACCTCCTTCTTAGCGTTAGGATGTGTGTCTTTAAACCTTTAGTTTTTCCCATAATTGTTGAAGAAAAGTTCCTTCAAAAGACGGGGGGCGCGCCCAATGTCTCTGTGGGGCGGCATTCAACCTTGGAGCAGGTGCGTTCAAGCCCGTTTCGGGGGCAAGGGAGTTCTTCGGTCTTTAAAAAATTTAGCCAGGGGGCATAAATGATGTCATGTCAGCTTCAATTATTAACTCTTGGAAATCGATAACATTGCCACTTCTATCCATAACCATTAATGTTTTAATTTTCATTTTGGCACCAAACATCTTTTCGAGGTCTTCTTTTGTCATTACCATTTTCACCATGTCTTCACCCCCTAGGACCTTGTTTTTCGCTACGCTAACCCTAACTTATATCCCCTTTCCCCTGTTTAACTTTTTCCCAAAACAGGGGAATTGGGAGAATTTCACACTCAGTTGGGTGCGGGCCCAGACTTGAGCCCGTTTCGGGGCCTGAAAACAAGCTAGACAGAGCAGTAGACGACAAATATTTTTGATTAATTAACCTTATTTTTTTCCTCGTCGTCTACGTTTTATTCCTATTGTGCATATTATGCCTATTATGGTCAATAGAATGCTAAACTCAAGCCAAAACGCTTTAAATGCATCAAAAGGAGTTATTTCCCGTGCTACTTCAAACTCAAAAGGATTCGGCGTTCCATAAACTGAGGTATACCATTCCAGTGTTAAGTAAATCTTCCACCATTTGCCTATTGCTTCCACAGGTATTTGCTGGCCACCCCAGAGTAATTCATCTAAAGGCACGTAGATAACGGTCGTCGTCTCTGGTAACAGATACAGGTCTTCCCATGATTGATTATACTGGGGCCAATACTTCCGCTCTTCAAACCCTCTGGGCCCCTCTACATCGAATCTAAGCCAAACCCCAGAAGAATCTAACGTGATACTGTCTTCTCCTGTATTTCGGATCTTCACTTCTAAAACTAAACGCTGGCCAACTGTGATCTTGTTAATGCGTTGCTCTACCCAGCCCCACCCATACGGCTTAAACTCTAATTCAACATCGGGATACATTTGTAATTCAGCTGTTACAATTGGAGCTTGCGGTATCAACACAATGCTTGTAAAGAGTATCATGAAGATGAGACTTTTGATCCTCACTTACTCTCCCCCCACCTTGGTTGTGTAAATATTTCTTTGGTAAAAGGAAGCCCCCTCAATTTTTTAGCTTTCTCATTGAAAAGTTTTAGGGCTTCAATGGCTTTATTTTGAATCATGATTTTTGCCCCCTAGCATCGAAAGTTTTGAAAGTTAACAGGATCATACTTCGCCTTTTCTCCCCTCAAATATTGCGCCAGCTTTATCGGCCCCTCTTTACTTTTACCCCAGCCCTATCTCTAAGCTTAATATCCTCGTGCGGAACTATCTTCCAATCGATTGCATAAGTTCCGTTGCGTCTTTTAACGATTGTCCCCCTCCTATCGCCTTTCAACCTAATGTCGGCACCTATCCAACTTTCAAACATTTTGGCCTGTTTGTCTACGCGGGTCTCTAAACCTTTAATTATCTTCGCCTGGTATTTTTTTGTCTTTTTGTAATAAGAACGAGTTATCCACCAAGAAATAAATACCCCAAATAATCCAATCAATATACCTTCATATGCCATTTTCATTCCTCCCCAAAATTTTATGAAACTCTTTAACCGTAACAGGTTTATAACTCTCTTTCTCCCCGCTCAAACACTGCGCCAACTTCATCGCTCCCCTTGCATTCCCGCGATAAATAGTTGATGTCCCCCCCTATCCGCCCAGTCGAGTGCTAGTCTGTCCCGACCCGAAAGCGCGGCGACAGGTGGTAACCCCTTTGCTTGTTGTAAGAGGATGATCTGTATGCATTGTCGTTGCAATATTTGCGTACTCAAAGTAGTTGGGTCTCGCAATATGGGCTTCGTTGATAAATGTTGCTAGAATAGAGGTAAACAAAAAAACCAAGTTTGGAATTTCATTTTCAATAGTGCAATACATTCGGTCGGCATCCATCGCTGATGAAGTAAGACCTTTCTCATTACTTTCATATGAGATGAGGAAATTTTTGTAAGCACAAAAGAGGTTTAACCATAATCGACGCTCCATTCTCGAATTGTATTCTCGCAGGGCTTCAAGGATAGTTTCTTTATTCATTGAGGTGCGTGTAAAAATAAAACCCAAGATTTGATCGCGATGTTGTGTTAGGGGATCGAACTTTATTCCTTTAAGAGAGATACCGGGACCTGTTAAGATTAAATTTTTACCTTGATTCGATCGATCTAATTTTTTAACCGATTTGATTTTATTTAGGGCATCCCCCAATTCTCTTCTGGAGTTAATATCTGACTTTACTTCTCCCACGGCAAGGACTATTTCACATGGGAAATACTTAACACCATTGATATCAAAAACAGTTGCAACTGTTTTATCATAAATGACTACGTCCGTCTGTTTACTTTTTTGTCCTTGGGCATCTATCACGAAACCTTGTTCAATTCCTACTCTTTGAGGAAGATATTTTGTCAAAAACTTTCGCAATACGTTTTCTCGGGCTTCACCAGATTTCAAACGATGGGGAATCTCTGTAGAAAGTTCTCCAAACTCCATGTCAAGTTGCCGCGATATCTTTCTAAATGTGGCATTAAGCCCCATTTTTATTCCCCCTCCGGCGGTGGCTTATTCCCGTTCTGCTCACCTGTTCCTTGTCCTCCTGACTGGTGCCTGCCGATATTTTTTGACAGCTACAGCAACGACGGCAACTATGATCACAACAATTATCAACACGATGACCGCGGGATTTGATATGATTTCTCCCACAGGATTGGGCGGCGGATTCACCGTGATTGTGATACTGGCAGACTTTGTTTGGGTCTGGCTCGCGCTGTCTGTTACGATAACCTGCGCAGTATATGTTCCAGCAGATGAATATGCATGGCTCGGATTTGCTGTATGACTAGTGCTACCATCTCCAAAAGTCCAACTATATGTATATGGCGATAATCCACCACCCACAATGGTCTGGAAATTCACAGTCAGCGGTGCGGTTCCAGAGTTGGGAGTCCCCGTTGCTGATACTTGAAGCGTGGGGGTTATTGCGGTAATTGTAACACTATCAGAACGGATTTGACGGTTAGTATAAGACGCTCCGTCTGTTACAGTAACTTGAGCGGTGTATGATCCGGCAGAAGTATATGTGTGGCTCGGATTCGCCAGAGAACTGGTGCCCCCATCGCCAAAACTCCATGAATATGTGTGGGGGGATAAACCGCCGCTCACATCAGCGTTGAAACTCACAGTTAACGGCACAGTCCCCGAGTTGGGATTCCCCGTTGCTGATACTTGAAGCGTGGGTATCAGAATGACATTAACATAATCGGTAGACGTTTGGGTTTCTGCCCACCAATCTCCAGTAGCCTGCGCGTGTACTCGTATCTCCACAGAATATTGGTCCAAAGCAGATTGGGGCACAGTTATGGTGGAGGTATAATTCTTTGAATCATAACCACTAATAGAATCTTTGGTGCCATCATCCGCCTTGAAGTAGTATCCGACACCAGAAGCTTGCCACCCGAAGTGAACCCATACCCAAGACACATCAGTTGCGCGACTATCATTAATGCGTACCGTGACGGTAAAGCTTGCAGGTTCTCCTTGGTATACTGTGTAAGGGGAAAGACTGGCGCTACCGGACCATGCAGAAGTGAGTGGTGTGGAAACTGTTAAAACCAACAGCACAAGAAGCACCGAAACGAACCACAAAATAGCGCTTCCTTTTTTCATTGAGATCACGGCTCCTCTCGGAATTTGGTTGAAATCCAAATGATAAAACCGGCCTCTTTGCCAGCAGCATATGTGATGAGTTTACCCAAGTGGTCATGGTCTGTATCGAATAGCTGATTCTCGATAACCACGGATCTACGAGAGTTAATATCAATTCCTATTAAATCGCTTACAAAGCTACCTATTCCAAACATCTTAATCTTACTCCCGTTTTTCCCCTCGGGTGAGCTTTGGGGTTCGTTGGAGGTGAATCATCAAAGGAAAAAGACATGAATCCTCGGTCCTCAGCCAGTTCTTTTAACATCATCCTCCGATTCCCTGTTCCCCACCACCCTATTAAGTTTGACCCCCGCCTGATCACATCTTGGGAACCGCAATCTACGGGCTACCTGTTCCCCCCCTATCCGCTCGGCCGCCTTTCCCAATTAACGTATGATTAAAATCCCATACCAAGAGGGATCGGTCACTTCTCTTCCTTCACTTTTTTCACGGGGAGACTTATCTCACTCAAAGGTAGGGCTGCTCCAACGGAGGCCGGGGAGAAGACATCGTCGAGAGTATTTTCCACTAGGTTTAGCGTGGAGATGGGTCTGAGTCGAAGGCCCCTTCTCTTAATGATGGCCTTTAGGGTCTTTAATCTTAGAGGTTCGTCGGGGGCTAATTTTTTGACATCCGCGAGTATTTTGGCCACGAATGTTTGGTCGATATGAATTTCCGATCTAGCCACGCTGTTCGATTCAAACTTAGGAAAGCCGTGTTCGGACACCGGTTGGGTGACGATTTTTACATCGCTTGAGACAGGCCGAATTTTTAGGAACTCCGTTATGAGCATATGTGCTTTAACAAAAATCAGGCGCCCCGCTTGCGTTCGCGGGGTGCCGTTTGCTTCTTGAACTTTTTGCTGGGCGTAACCACCATCTCATTTAGCATCTCATTCAGAATCCGCTGCCGTCGGTAAAGCGCTGGCTCGTATTCCGTTTCGGGATCCCACTTGATCGTCCGCTTTATTGAGACTTCGAATTCCGCCCACCGCCTGAATTTCTTTTTCCCGACATATCGCTTCATCCCCTCAAATTCCTCCCGCTCATGGTCGTCGAGGGCCACTTCGTGCTCCTTGCGCAGGAGGGCCATATTGGACAGGCGGGAGATGCTGAGTTGGGGCTCGGCGCGCTTGAACTTCTCGCGCAACTTGTCCTCGGTTGCGGTGGCGTAGAAATCCTCGCTCCCCTCGATTTCGTGCCCGTATAAGATGCATATCCACTCGCGAGTTATGTCCGCGTTGTTCGCCGCCTCGTTGAAGAACTTGCGGAAGCAGTGCATCCGTATGCGCTGCCCCTCCGGTATCGGCAGGGCCGCCTTCTCCGCGAGTCTTTGGACCATTTTGTTTATCGCGTCGGGAGTCAGTTTGTTTCCGCTCTTGTCAACGAAAAGCCAAGGTGCGTCGTCCTTCCGCGTTTTAAAATAAATTTGTATGGCTTGAGTGGCATCGCGGGTCAGAAACGGGCGCATACGGACATTTGTTTTAACGCGTCTGAGATAGTCGCCGCGGGGAGCCATGCAGACGGGATCGTGCGGGGCAGCCCTCCGCGTGAGCCCCTGCTCGAACTGTTGTCGCGTGAACTCGCACACATCGCCACTTAAGCCCGTCGATGCCTCCGTCAGTAAAACGCCTCGGTCGCGCACGTCGGCCACTTCGACCATCGCCTTCAGGTCCTCGCGGGTCGGGAGGTAGTCCACGAAAACCGGCTTGACGCCTTTGGAGAACTCCTGCGCTTCCTGGCGCCTAAATTTCAGCGGCAGGTAGTGGTAATCGAAGAACGCCCTAATCGCCTTAACAATCGAAAAGGCACTACTCGCACTCTCCGCTTTCTTTTTCTTGAAGCAGTCGAGGACCAGCCGCTCATACCTGTGTCGCTCCGCGTCGTCTTCATTTTTCATGTCGGCCTTGCGCTCGGCGATCATCTGCTTAGGCGTCGTTTTGGCCCACTTCAAGAACATGTTGAAGGCGCTCCGGTAGATCCTGCGCGACCCCTTCTTGTATCCCCTGAGCCACGGACCGACGAGTTTGTCCTTCTCGAGCCGTCTCAGGTTCTTCGCTCTTTTTGGTTCCGCTTTCATGCCTTACCACCCCCTTTTATGTTGGTTCGTTCTATTATACACAACGGACAACAACGGGCGGTTACAGGGGTGTTTACACGCCTACTCGATGCCGAAGCGCTCACACTGTTCATCGACCGCCCGCTAGATCTCCGAGATATTCTCATCGGTGCTGTGCCTGAACCGCCCCTGAAGTTTCTGGTACTCCACTACGGACTTTGAGCAGTTTGAAGGTGATTTTTGCTCATAAAAGCAAGGTTTGCTATTGAACTTCAATTCGCTAAAATTCGCGCTAATTAAGTGAGAAATAACTTTATTTTTTCATTTGTCTACAAGTCTCGCAAACTTCAAATGTCTCTCTTGGAACTCCACTCTTCTCTGCCACGAAGTTTAATTGAACCTTTGGAGCAAAATATCTTCCACAAACTTTGCATTTTTGCAGCTCTTGGGATGCGTGCCATTTTTTTATTTCCCTCACTCTTCCGATATCTTCTAGCTTTATCGCCTCTGTCGGACAAACAAATACGCAAGCCCCACATCCTATACATTTATCCGACTCTACCTGGAACGGAGTCTCCACCTCTCTCCCTGTCCCCCTGTTAACGAAACTTATCGCACTCGCGCCAACCACTTCTTGGCACGCCCTCACACAGAGTCCACACAGGGTGCATTCATTGTCTTCCAATTTGAACCTAGGTTTTGTAACGCCCATCTGTCGGGCTAAATCCTTCACAATTTTCACGTTGGGGCATCTTGCTAACAATAACTCTGCTATCATTTTGCGGATATTCATAATCCTCTCTGTGTTGGTCCTAACCACTAAGCCTTCCTCGACGGGGTATAGGCAGGAGGCAACCACTCTGGATTTTCCTCTCTTCACTATCTCAACCGAGCAGAGCCGACACGCTCCGTATGCAGAAACCCCTTCATTATAGCAGAAAGTTGGTATCTCAATGCCCACTTCCTTAGCGGCCTCCAATATGGTCGATCCTTCTCGGGCCTCTACCTCTCGATTATCGATGGTCAATTTTGGCATTTTCTTACCTACCCAACTCTTATCGCATCGAATTTGCAGACTTCACGACAAGTCCCGCATTTGATACATTTATCCTGATTCAGAATGTGGGGTTTTGCCTTCTCTCCGCTGATAGCTCCCGTTGGACAGGCATTTGCGCACATGCCGCATCCTGTGCATTTATCAACATCGATCGAATATTGAATCAGCTCACGGCATACCCCAGCTGGGCACTTTTTTTCTTTGATATGGGCCTCGTATTCGTCCCTGAAGTAACGTATGGTGCTCAAAACGGGATTTGGGGCTGTACTCCCAAATGCGCATAGCGAGCTGTCTGTGAGTACGGTGGACAATTCCTCCAGTAGCTCTATATCGCCTTCCTTCCCCCTCCCCTCACAGATATCGGTCAATATTTCCCACATCCTCTTCGTCCCTTCGCGGCAGGGGACACATTTGCCACAGGATTCATCCTTGAGGAATTCGAGGAAGTACCTTGCAACATCAACCATACATGTGTCTTCGTCCATCACGATCATTCCACCAGAGCCCATCATCGATCCCAATTTGGTTAACTCATCAAAATCCACAGGGGTATCGATAAGACTTTCCGGGATACAGCCCCCAGATGGCCCTCCCGTTTGTACAGCCTTGAATTTCTTGCCTTCGCGTATCCCCCCACCTATGTTATAGATAATCTCACGAAGGGTGATACCCATGGGTACCTCAACTAGACCAGTATTGTTCACCTTGCCGACCAACGAGAATATTTTAGTTCCTTTACTTCCTTCCGTCCCAATACTCCTGAACCAATCGACCCCTTTATCGATAATTAAAGGAACATTGGCCCATGTTTCCACATTGTTTAGGCAAGTAGGTCTATCCCATAACCCCTTTACAGCAGTGTGGATATATTTTGGCTTAGGCTCTCCCACTTTTCCTTCTATTGCTGTCATCAAGGCGCTTGACTCGCCCGAAACAAAAGCCCCTGCGCCCCTATGAATCTTGATCTCGAAATCGAATCCTGAGCCAAGGATATTTTTGCCTATCAGTCCATATTTTTCAGCTTGCTTTATGGCAACCTCTGTGTTCTCTACTGCGAGGGGATATTCTTGGCGTATATAGACGAAGCCTTCATGCGAGCCAATTGCATACGCGCCAACAATGAGGCCTTCGAGAACGCTGTGAGGATTACCTTCCATGAGTGCCCTATCCATGAATGCTCCGGGATCTCCTTCATCACAATTGACGATAACGTGCTTTGGCTCGCCTAGTGCGTTGCGTGTAGTTTCCCATTTCCTCCCTGTAGGAAAACCACCACCACCACGACCGCGAAGATTGGCTTTTTTCACTTCCTCGAGTACCTGCTCAGGGGTCATTTTAAAAAGAGCTTTAGCTAATGCACTGTAGCCACCAAGAGCGATGTAGTCATCAATATTCTTTGGATCAATTTTGATGTTATTGTCTATGCGGAGCCTTATCTGATTCTTATAAAAAGGTATTTCAGATTCATAAAGTGCTCTCTTACCTGTAATTGGATCAGTATAGAGCAAACGATTGATAACTTTTCTCTCTGCTATTGTTTTAGAAACAATCTCGGGAACATCTTCGGGCTTCACTTGAACATAATAAATCCCTTCTGGATAAATAACGATTATAGTGCCCTTCTCGCAGAACCCCGGACAGCCAGTTTCTCTAATATCTACTTTTTTTTCTAGTTTTTGTTTTTTAAGCTCTTTTTTAAACGCAGCAATGACTTTTTGAGCGCCAAGAGCAAGGCAACCCGTCCCAGCACATATTGCAACGCATAGCTTACTATGGTCTCTTTTAGATATTATCCCTTGTCTTAAATTCTCCAAATCGGATACTGATTTTAGCTTTGTCATTTTAATCACCTAAGTATAGTTTGACAGAATTTTTTCAACCTTTGCCGACTGCAGCCCCCCGTGATATTCATCGTCAACCACCATCACAGGTCCGAGAGCACAGCAACCCAAGCAATTGACCCGCTGTAAAGTGAACTTACAGTCTGGTGTTGTTTTGCCTGCTTTAACTCCCAAAACTCGCTCTACGGTACCTAAAATTCTTTGCCCCCCCCGCACGTGACATGCAGTGCCCATGCATACTCTAACGAGATGTTTTCCCCTAGGTTCTAGGCTAAATGCTTTGTAGAAAGTGGCTATACTATAGATCTGGGTTAATGGAACACCCAATTTTTCTGCTACATGGGACAATACATCTTTAGGCAAATACTTATACTCGGATTGAATATCTTGCAGTATTAAAATCAAGAATTCTTCTTTGCCTTCATACCTATCCAGTATAGCACCGATTTTATTTTGGTCGATGTTCATTTACTGACCACGCTCCACCATTTTTTTAAGTTTTGAATATTCCCTGTTTACTCTTTCTTGTATCTTTTCTATCAGTTCATCAGAAAGATGCCTGAATCTCCCTTGTGATTTCAAATAATCTTTAACAGGCCTAAGCTTTGGAAAATCGACACTTAAGTTGTATTTGCCATCTTCTACTTCGTACAAAGGAAAAACCCCCGTTTCAACCGCAAGTCTTCCAATTTGGATGGTGAGATCTGGTGGAAATCTCCAGCCCGTTGGACAAGGAGAAAGAATGTGTATATACGTTGGTCCATTAACCTCTATCCCTTTTTTTACCTTTGAGATCAAATCAAAGGGATAACTTGGGCATGCGGTAGCAACATACGGGATATCATGCGCAACCGCAATTTGGGGCATATTCTTCTTCCATGTCTGTTGCCCTATGCTCACTTTTCCAGGTGGCGAGGTTGTTGTACCCGCTCCATAAGGTGTGGCAGAACTTCGTTGTATCCCCGTATTCATATAGGCCTCGTTATCGTAGCAAATATAAGTGAAATTGTGGCCCCTTTCGAATGCACCCGAGAGAGCCTGCAGTCCTATATCGTTCGTTCCACCGTCTCCAGCCATCGCAACTACGGCAATTTTCCTCGCGGGATACCTTCCCTTGCGCATCAGAGCCTTGAAAGCAGATTCTATGCCGGAGGCCACAGCAGCAGTATTTTCAAATAGGGTGTGAATCCAAGGAATCCGCCATGAGGTATGGGGGAGCTGGGAGGAGATTATCTCGATGCATCCGGTTGCGGTAACGACAATCGTGTTCCGACCGAAAATTTTACACACCTGCCTAACTGCGAGCGCTTCCCCACATCCAAGGCACGCTCTATGTCCGGGAGCGAAATCTTCCTTTTTCGGAAGCAGCCTTGGAACGTATACGGAGGCGGATCTTATCATCGTCTCAACCTGAAAATCTCGAATTCCTCCTCTGGTTTTACCCTAGCCGCTTTCGAACCATCCTCGATTATCCGTTCGAATCCTTCAGGGGATATGTCTCTACCACCCAGCCCTCCGACGAAGCTCACCACCTGAGGTCGCTTGGGCTCGCGGTACAAAGCGGAGCGGATCTCGGAGCCTAACGGGGGATGGGAGCCGAAAGAGAAGCATCTGTCGAGCACGACGAGCACATCCAGATCTTTTACGGCTTCCCTTAGCTCCTTGAAGGGAAAAGGCCTCCAAAGCCTTGGCATTATCAATCCGACCTTCTTCCCCTCTTCCCTCATCCGGTCGACCGCAAGGGATGCTGTTTCTGCGAACGAGCCCTGAAGGGCCAAGGCAATTTCGGCATCTTCCATCCGATAAGACTCAAGAGGTTTATAAACCCTTCCCGTGAGTTCTCCGAATTCCTTCCAAACTCGCTCGGCTACCCCCTTCGCCTCCCTTAGAACAGCGTCCTGCGCCATTTTCGCCTCCGTATACTCCGAAGGCAGGGCGTAACAACCGAGCGAAACGGGACGATCGGGGTTCAGCGAAATCGGGGGTTTGTATTTCGGTAAGAAATCTCCAAGCTCACTCTTGTCCATCAGCCAGATAGGTTCGATAACGTGCGTGAGGCTGAACCCATCCACGTGAACCATCATTGGGAGCATGGAGGACTCTGCGATCTTGAACGAACAAAGTGTGAGATCGTAGAGTTCCTGCCCGTTCTCAACAAACATCTGAATCCAGCCCGTGTCCCGCGTGGACATCGCATCCGAGTGATCGCACCAAATGCTGAGTGGGGCTGAGAGGGCTCGGTTTGTTACGGTCATCACTACGGGAAACCTCATCCCAGAGGCGACGTAAAGGACCTCATGCATGAGCTCTAAACCCTGAGCTGCGGTCGCGGTGTAAGTTCGCGCGCCCGAGGCGGAGGCACCCAAGCAAGCGCTAAGGGCCGAGTGCTCGGATTCGACGCAAATATATTCTGCGTCCAGCTCTCCATTGGCTACCATTTTCGAGAGACGTTCGACAATGTGAGTCTGAGGAGTTATTGGGTAAGCGGCGATCACATCGACATCTGCGAGCCTCACCGCTTCAGCGGCGGCGAATGAAACTTCTATCCCGACTCGCTTCATTTTTCCGCCTCCATAGTTATCGCGCCTACCCAGCATTCACGGGCGCAGATCCCGCATCCCTTGCAATAATAAAGGTTCACCTCGAATTCACCCTGCTCGTTGACCGTTATGCATGCCTCAGGGCAAAACACATCGCATATCCCACACTTGATGCATTTATCTTGGTCGATCACGGGCTTTTCGGCCCGCCAAGTGCCCGTTTCGTATGCGCTTGCGCTCCCAGGCGTAAGCACAGCACCAAGGGTTTTCTTGAATCCCTCTGGGGTTAGCTTACCCGTTCTCCCACCTCCGTACGCTCGTAGGCAACCCTCATCGCTGCGATGTTTTTATCCGCTAGCCTTCCGAATCGATGCTCGATCGCCCTTTCTAGGGATTCCAGCTTCACGAGCTCTGTCGCCTTAACGATCGCGCCCAGCATCGTGGTGTTGGGGATGGGCAGCCCTAAAATCTCCTTCGCGATTCCCGTGGCATCGACGGTCGCTAACCTTTGCTTCGCTACAGTTTCCTTCCTAAGCTGGCTCACGCTTTTGGGCGTGTTTGCTACCACGGTTGTATCAGGTTTGAGCCCCTTCCAAACTTCGGGCATAAAGAGCAGCCCGGGATCGATTACAATGAGCACATCGGGCGCTTCCACAGGATATCTTACTCGAATCCGCTCATCGTTTATTCTGGCAAAAGCAGCAACTAGAGCTCCCCTCCTCTCAGGACCGAAAGACGGAAATGCCTGAGCATAGCGCCCTTCATTAATAGCAGCTACAGCCACCAACTCTGCCGCCGTAACAGCTCCTTGCCCACCGCGTCCGTGAAATCTTATCTCTATCATGCTGTTCATGGAAATTACACTTTAACTCTATAAGGATTTTGTGCTATAATTTAGTATTTTCGCGCAGGAATTCACAGAATTTTCACATCCTAACCATACTTTTTGCTCGGTTAAACTCCCACTCCGCTTGTGAGAATAACGGGCTAGCAATGAATGCCCTCATTAGTTTCCCAGCTATCTCCCTAAGATGGGCAGTTAAAATGCTGCTTTGAAACAGAAGATGAGTCACGGCTGATTCGTTGGCGCGAACTTTTAATCACCCAAAATGGTTATAGCCTGCAATTCTGAATAATGTGTGGTTGGAAAAATGGGTAAGAAATGGGGCCACTATCGTGCGGGAGGACGAAGTCAACCAGTTTCCTGTACCTATTGCGGACGAATGGTGCCTAGGATAAAAGCAGTATCGGTGAGGAAAGGTTTTAGGGTCGATCCCAGAATCCCCGGTATCGATCGGAGGCGCGTTTTTACTCCCAGCTTCAAAGGTTACGCTTGCATTTCCTGCGCTAAGCACCGCGGCCTAGTTTAACTGCTTTCACCATTTCATGAATTTCTGCTGCCCTGTTTTTTACATGCTCGACGATGGTCCCAGTTACAATAACATCCGCACCGGCTTTCACGCGCTCGACGGCCTCTCTCGGCGTTTTTATCCCGCCTCCCACGATGAGCGTCGCCCGCGTCGCCCTTCGCACCGCTCGCACCATATTTGTTGGTACTGGTATGGCTGCCCCGGATCCAGCCTCGAGGTAGACAAACCTCATGCCCAGATATTGCGCCGTGAGTGCATAGGCCACGGCCAGCTCAGGTTTGGTGCGGGGGATTAGGTCTGCCTTCCCGACCCGCCCGGCCGCCCCACCAGGTTCGACCAATAAATATGCCATGGGTAGGATTTCCAAGTTGAATTGTTTGACGAGCGGCGCACCGCGCTTTTGCGCACCCGTGATAAAATAGGGGTCACGGGAGTTGAGCATGCTCATGAAAAAGATTGCATCCGCATGCCGGCTTACTCCTGCCTCGCTTGCAGGAAAAAGAATAATAGGAAGTTTTATGGCTTTTTTTATCTCCATCACAGTCCGGTCGAGGATACTGCCACTCGCACGAGTAGAGCCACCAACCATGATGCCGTCACTTCCCGCAGACGCAACATCGGACGCTATTTGCGCAGCGACTCTAGGCGCCTGTTTTGCTGGGTCTATAAGCGTGAGGTGGGCCGCGCCCTCTCGAGCTATAACCCGTTTCAATCGCTCCTCTACTTTCATCCTCGTGGCTCCCTCGATTTCGACCTCAGCCCGCTGTATCCACATTTCCTACATTTGGTCGCCTTCCAAGGATTGCGGGCATTGCACCGCATGCATATCTTCACGTTAAACAGGCGCCGCCCGGCAACTTCAAACTTCACCATGCTATCGTCTCCCCCCTCTAATCCCCTTGAAAACCTCAGGCAACTTGTCAAGCAAGTCCGATGCCACGAATTCATTACCCTTCTCCCGACGACAGAGGTCTCCTGCTTGCCCGCATGCCCAAGCTCCAGCAACCGTGGCCTTAAAAGGCTCTACACCTTGCGCAAGGAAGGTGCCCACGATTCCGGCGAGCACGTCACCTGTACCTCCCACTGTCATTCCGGGGTTGCCTGTATAATTGAGTTTCACATCCCCAGCGGGTGAGCCGATGACGTCAACCCACGCTTTCAACAGCACCGTGCAGCCGAGCTCCTTTGCGGCGGTCTTGACCTGCTGAGCCCGTCCGTTAATGTCAGCTGGAAGATCCACGCCCGTTAATAACTCGAACTCACGCGCATGAGGGGTCAGGACCCAATGCATTCCCTGAAGTAAACCCCGCTCTGATGCTAGCGCTTTTAACCCATCCGCATCGAAAAGAGCGGGCAGGTTTGGGTGCGCTTCCTTGAGCGTGCGTGTGAGTTCAATCACGGCGTCACGCGTCTTCGCGAGCGTGCCCAACCCTGGCCCCACGACTACGGCCGTTGAGAGTTTGAATTCGTTCCGTAATTCAGAAAGTGCAGAGGGCTCGAGGTCGCGGCAGGGGAGTTTGATGGTGATGAGGTCTGGCGAGAATGAGTTTATCGTCCAAGCTGCTTTTTCAGGCGCAGCAATAATCGCGAGGTCAACGCCGGAACGTAGTGCGGCTAGGCTAACGAGCGCTGGAGCTCCGATGTAACGCGAACTCCCTCCGACGACGAGCAACCTTCCATAGTCACCTTTGTGTGCTTCCCGCCTTCGTTTCGGTAAAACTGCCGACACATCCTTTTTTCCAACACGCATTTTAGGATTTACCACAGGTGCACCTCTGAAGGAAGAGGCGCTGCTGGATATAAAAACTTAGTTGGCTTGCCGTGTTGCGCTGCCGCAATTATTTAAGTAAATACCATTTGAGTAAACCTATGAAGTGATAGTTTGCTAAAACCAACATGGACGAAAAATCTTAAGGGAACCCTTCGCGAGGTCGAGAGTAAATGCTAATGTTGAAGCCACATTTCAGCACCAACCCTCAAGGACATCTTGTGATCGGGGGCGCCGATGCGGTCGAACTCGCCGAGCGATTTGGGACCCCTTTATACGTGGTCGATGAGCAGCGAGTGCGCGAGAACTACAAGCGCGTCTACCACGCTTTTGCTGAGCAATGGCCAAGCGTATTTGTCTGTTACGCCCTCAAGGCTAACTCCAACTTGGCGATTTGCAAAATCCTGCAGAGCGAGGATGCGGGTGCGGAGGTTAGCTCCGGCAACGAACTCCGAAACGCCCTGAATGTTGGCGTTCCTGGTGAGCGGGCAATCTTCAACGGCAACCACAAATCACCCCCGGAGCTCGAGTATGCAATAACCAACAATGTTCTGATAAACATCGACAATTTTCAAGAACTTAATGTGGTTGAAAGCATCGCCTCACGGGTTGGAAAAAAAGCACGGATAGGGTTTAGGGTGAACCCCGACGTGGAGACACCGACTCACCCCTACATAGCTACGGGACTCCGGGAGAGCAAATTTGGGTTTGATGTCGCGAGTGGGCAGGCGCTTGAGGCGTACAAACTCGCGTCAAAAATGAAGAACGTCGAGGTTGTCGCCATCCATGCTCATATCGGCTCTCAAATCCTCGATGTCGGGCCTTTCGAGGAGGAGGCCGAGAAACTCATGGCTCTAGTGGTCGAGATTAAAAAAAGTTTTAATATTAACCTTCAATTCGTCGATTTCGGAGGCGGTATCGGCATCCCCTACAAACCTGATGACCCAGAGCTCAAACCCGCGCAAGTGGCAGAACGCATAGTGGCTGTGGTCAAGCGGGTCGTCGAAGAAAAGAATCTCACAAAACCGACAATTGTCTTTGAACCGGGGCGGAGCATACTCGCCGACGCAAGTGTGTTGCTGGCGCGTGTCGGCTACACCAAAGAGCGACCCGGGATGCCAACATGGGTGGCGGTCGACGCAGGGATGAACGCGCTGATTAGACCTGCCCTCTATGGCGCCTACCACCATATTGAACTCGCAAACAAAATCCGGGAAAAAAATGAGAAACTCTTCAACATCGCTGGGCCCCTCTGTGAGTCCGGCGATTTCTTGGGTAAGAATCGCAAGTTGCCCGCCGCTGAACCCGGAGATCTGGCCGTGATCTTCGATGTTGGGGCTTACGGCTTAGCGCTCTCGAGCCAGCATACCGCTCAGCCCCGCCCGGCGATGGTCTTGGTCAACCGTGGCAAGGCCGAGATCATCCGAAAGCGGGAAAGTTATGAAGACCTGACGCGCCTCGACCAAATCCCCGGGTGGCTGAAGTGAGGCGAATTGTCGTCAAGTTTGGAGGGACCAGCATCGCGAATGGCGAGCGCATACGCTTGGGGGCAAAAGCCGTCCATCGAGAGTACAAGAAGGGCATCGAAGTGGCAGTAGTTGTGTCTGCAATGGGACACACAACCGACGAACTAATTAAAGCGGCAAAAGCGGGCACTGATGGCAAGGTGAGCGCCCGAGAGCTCGATGAAATTATGGCGATGGGAGAGCAAACGAGTGCTCGAATATTCGCTGCAGCGTTGCGTAGCCTTGAGGTGGATGCAAGGTATATCGATCCCAAGCAGCATGAGTGGCCGGTAGTGACTGACAACAACTTCGGCTTGGCTAACGTGAATCTGGTCGAGACGAGGATGCGAACCAAAAAGTTCGTTTTGCCTTTGATGAAAAAGCGTGTGATCCCTGTGATATGTGGTTTTTTGGGCAAAGATGAGCGAGGCAACATAACGACGGTCGGACGAGGGGGGAGCGATATAACTGGCTTACTCATGGGGAAGTGCTTGGATGCAAACGAGGTGACCATCGTCACCGACGCCGAGGGGGTGATGACCGCTGACCCCAACAAAATCAGGAGGGCACGACTAATCAAGCGCATCTCAGTAGAAGAAATGCGTGACCTAGCACGCTTTGGGGCGCAGGTGATGCACCCTCGGGCGATGAGTTACAAGGATCCCCGCATAAACGCCAAGGTTATACACTTCCGCCACGGTAATCTATCTGTTCGAGGTACAACTATTGTAGGACCAAAGGAGGTTAAATTCGTGGGCGTTCGGGCGTATGAAAAACCGCTTGCGATGCTGACGATAGTTGGAGAAGAAATGCAGTCCACGCCAGGAATACTTGTAAAGTCCACAACCCCTCTAACTAGAGCGGGCATAAACATCTTCAGCGTCTCAATCGGTCCAAGGTCGTTCTCGATCTACGTTATGGAGGAGGATTCCCGCCGAGCACTTGAGCTGCTGCATAAAAGCATAACTCGAAACAGAAAGATGAAATCAGTGACAAGCGAAAACAACATCGCATTGCTCATAGCGGAAAGTGAGCGCTTCATCTACACGCCGGGTGCCATAGCCAAATTGTCGGAACCTCTCGCGCGAGCTCAGATAAATGTCATTGAAATCTTCTCGAGCCGAGCGTCTATTAGCTTCTTCGTCAACTGGGACGACCGGAAGAAAGCCCTGAAGCTGCTCAGGCAGGCGATGAAGGAGGTTAGGTAATGTTCGAGGGCGCCCTGACGGCTATGGTCACGCCCTTCGATAAAGATGGCAAAATTGACGAGGAAGGGCTTCGCGAAAATGTGAAATTTCAAATCAAAAACGGCACCCATGGGCTAGTGCCGGTTGGAACAACGGGCGAATGTGCAACGCTTTCCTATGAAGAACACAACCACGTTGTCGAAATCGTTGTCGATGCGGCGAAGGGAAAAGTACCCGTGCTGGCTGGCACTGGGAGCAACAGCACATGGGAGGCAATCATGCTCACGAAACACGCAAAGGAAGTGGGCGCGGACGGAGCGCTACTCGTGGTGCCCTATTATAACAGGCCAACGCAAGCCGGCCTTTACCAGCATTACAAGCGGCTCGCAGAGGAGGTCGACCTACCCCAAGTGATTTACAACATACCTTCGCGCACGGGCGTCAACATGCGGCCTGAGACCATGGCAAAACTGGCCAAGCTGAAGAACGTCGTGGGAGTAAAGGAGGCAAGCGGAGACCTAGAGCAAGTCGCGCGGATAATTGGGCTGACTAGAGATGAAAATTTTACTGTGATCTCTGGTGATGATTCGCTGACGCTCGAAATTATGAAACGGGGAGGCATCGGCATCATCTCGGTTACATCAAACCTCGTGCCTGATAAAGTGGTCAAGATGGTAAACTCTTTTCGGTCCGGTAATGTCGAGACAGCCCAACGGATTAACGACGAATTAGCACCGCTGTTCAAGGCGTTGTTCATCGAGACCAACCCAGGACCAGTCAAGATGGCCATGAACTTGATGGGAATGACCGCTGGAGGGCTCAGGCTCCCATTAGTCGAGCTCGAGCTGGAGAACCAGAAAAAATTACGCAAGGTTCTAGTCGATATGGGATTGGTGAAATGATTCGAGTTGCTGTCTGCGGTGCTTGCGGACGAATGGGCAGGCTAATCATAAGCCAAGTCGCGAAACAAGCGGACATGGAGTTGGTTGCGGCAATCGATGCCTCTGGTACCCCAAGCGCAGGAGAGGACGCCGGGGAACTCGCTGGCGCGAGCAAACTCGGCGTGAAAATCCTCGATGCAGATAAATTGGCTGAGGTGCTGAAGCAATCAAGGCCAGATGTCTTAGTGGACTTCACCAAAGCAGATGCCGCAGTTCAGAACGTCAAAACAGCATCCGAAGCGGGCGTTTCTGTAGTTGTGGGCACCACCGGCTTCACGGCAGAACAGCGAGTTGAAATGGAGGAAGCCGTGAAAAAGGGGAAAATCCGGGCAGTCATCTCACCAAACATGTCGATCGGCGTGAATGTATTTTTCAAATCGGCCAAGGAAACTGCAAGGATGTTGGGCAGCGATTACGCGGTAGAGATTGTTGAGGCACATCACGTGCACAAACGCGATGCCCCCAGCGGGACCGCGCGGAGGATTGCGCAAATCATCGCGAGGGAATTCAACTGGAGCGAGGATAAAATCAAAATTAAATCGATTAGAGAAGGCGACATCGTTGGAGAGCACACGGTGATATTTTCTACCCCAGAGGAACGGGTCGAGATCATACATCGTGCACAGAGTCGTGGAACATTTGCTGCCGGAGCGATGAAGGCAATTCGCTACGTCGTTGAAAAAGGCAAGCAAGGTATTGTGGAAGACATGCAGGATGTTTTGGGTTTATAGCTTAACGAATTCATCTAGTGAAACGGGGATACTTTGTCTAGTGTAATTCATTTTTGTAGGAGAGAGGAGGATTTTTACAACATTGGCGAAATCGCCATAGCGTACTCAATCAGAGACATGCTACGCCCCCGTTTGGAACCATTTACCTACACTCCGGGCGAGGTCGAAGAACTAGAAAAACCACAACCTACTGAGTTTATCGAGACTATCAACCGGCATGATATTTGCGTGATCGGGGGCGGAGGATTATACTCCAAGTTTTTTCTCCCGATGAATGCTCAAGTTATCAAATCTATAGAAATGCCAATCGTGCTCTATGGGATAGGATACATCAGAAATCTCGGAGACAAAGAACTGACTAAAGAGCAAATAGAAAGCATTCGATTATTGAACAAACGAGCCAAGCTCACCTCCGTTCGGGACGGATACACCGGTAAATTTTTGAGAGATTTAGGGATAGGCGACGTGCACGTAATTGGCGACCCCGCAATTTTTCTCGATTCTGAAAAGACCAACCAAGTTGTCCTAGATGAAAGTAAAATAAAGATAGGCATAAACGTGGCTTGCCACTACTGGAAACTATACCCACAATATTTGCACAAGACAATTGACGAGTACACCAAAGCTTGCGAATTTTTAATTAAGCACCTAAACGCAGAAATCGTGTATTTAGCACACCACCCAGATGAGCACCACGTTGTTGAGGTAATGAGGAAGAAAAAATTGCCGCTCAAAGTGGTGGATACAGCCCCCAACCCATACAAGATGAAATTCATTTACGGCAAACTGGATTTGGTCATTGGAATGATGATGCATTCCACAGTACTAGCGTTCGGAAGCGGGGCCCCAATAGTAAATGTTGCTTACGACGCCAAAAATTACAATTTCATGGAGTTCATTGGTCAGAAAGATAAGGTAATAGATGTCAGAAACGCTGATTTGGAAAAGATTAAGGAAGTTTCATTGCGTGCTCTCGATGATTCGAAAAATATCAAGAGGGATTTCAGGGCTCTAAAGCGTAAACTGTGGGCACGACAAGAAGAATTCCTAACAAAAATTAGCAAATTGTCTACTTAAAAATTAATCAAAATGACAATCACTACTTTTTTCTCAAAGAAGATGGTTTTCTTTGCTTATGGAAAGGACAAGGTAACCCAAGCCTGCAGAATCTACACTTCTCGGGTTTAGGTGGAGCTGGAAGCGGCCCGACCATGTGTCCGTACTTCCGGCGGGGCATCGAAACACCAAAATCTTTTCACCTTACCAAATTAAATAAGAACTTGAGGGCATACTATAGCGGGGCGACTGAATGGCGAAAATCCCAGTTGCTGTCTTGGGCGCGACGGGCGAGGTTGGGCAGAAATTTGTAATCAACCTTCAGAGGCATCCGTGGTTCGAGCTCACGGCATTGTATGCGTCGGAAAGGTCCGCTGGCAAGAAGTATGCGGACGCGCTAAACTATGGAAGGGAAAATTCAAGATGGTTTTGTAAGGAGGTGCCCAGCGAAAAAATTCTAGACATGACAGTCTGGAATCTTCGCAACGTGCGCCCTGAAGAAAATAGCTTGTTATTTTCAGCATTACCGTCGGAAACGGCGCTAGAGGTCGAAGGAAACATCGCGAAAAAAAAGCCGGTGGTCAGCACGGCTTCCGCCTACCGCTACTTCGACGACAGCTTCGTATACCTGCCAGGTGTGAACGAGTCACATGCAAGCATCATAGATGTACAACAAAAGGACAGAGGTTGGAATGGGTTTGTCGTACCTCAGCCCAACTGCACGACTATCGGTCTAGTAATGTCGTTGAAGCCTGTGCACGATGAGTTCGGACTTGAGCACGTGACGATGGCTTCGATGCAGTCTGTGTCTGGAGCGGGGTATGGTGCGGTCAGGAGCTGGGCCGAACAGCGAAAGGTACAGGGGTCCGACCTTCCGGCTGAGCTTGAGGAATTTTCCCAAGGTGTCTTCGAGGGTAACGTCATTCCGTACATACACATGGAGGAAGAAAAAGTCAGAAAAGAAACAGTGAAGCTCCTCGGAGAATTCAGCGCAGGTAAAATCAGACCCGCAGGATTCAAAATTGCGTGCAAATGTAATCGCGTCCCTGTCCTCGACGGCCACATGGAGTCCGTTTTCATTGAGACCACGAAAGGATGCAGTATTGATGAGCTGAAAGAAGTTTGGAAAAGCTATCGGGGCGAACCGCAGAAACTAGCATTACCAACCGCACCCAAGCAGCCGATAATGGTCATGGATGAGATCGACAGGCCCCAGCCGAGGTTTGATGCAGCCGTGGAAGGTGGCATGATCGCAGTCATCGGCGGAGTGGAAGCGAACGCTTTTGACAATGGCTTCCAGTACACCGTGCTTTCACACAACACCGAACTCGGCGCAGCGAAGGGCGCGGTGCTAGCAGCTGAGTACCTTTACAAAATTGGACTAATCAAATGAAAAACGTGGCATCCGAAGGGGCGCCACGGTGCACCTTTGCGGCAATTGAAAGTAAGCAGTATTGTTACTGGAACTCCGTTTGGAATCTCACCAGCACCAAGGAGGTCACTATTAAGTCAACATCAGAAATCACAAAACGTTTTCATAAGTAGAGGGTTACCTTAAGTGAGATCAGTACAAGATCATCAACGATTTTTTAAAAGCGGGCGAAAAATTTTCCGTAATAGTTTACGCTCGCGGACCTTCTTGTATATGATGAAGGCGAATGTCACAGCAATCAATATCAGGTAAAGTATCAATGGACTAGGCAGGACCTCCACAATTCCAGCAAATGCAAAGGTCCAGAAAATGCTGGAAATCACCGCACCAACAGCGATGGATGCGATAATCGTCTTCTTCTTTATGTTTAGTACGTACGCACAGAGAGCCGCCCAAGAGACGCCAAACAAAAACGTGAATCCAACCACACCGAGAGCAAAACCGAACTGTCCCACCCGACGCTCAAATTTTTGTATGTAAGCGTCTGCCCTAAACCTTTTAGATTTAGCCGTTGCGTATCCTATAACACGGGAGACGATACGATTTTTGTAACGCATGCTATATCCAATAAATTCAAAAAACCCGAACCATACAGGCACGAGAAACGCGTGGATGATACTAACAGCGATTGCGGTATCAAAAGTTGACATTCCTTGGGCAAACGCGAACGGTATAGCGCCAAATGGACCCAATAGCAAAGTCAGCGCAATCAACCCGATAATGAGCACGAGTAGCCACCCCACCATTCACCTCTCGTACTATCCCAATAAATGATAGTGAATAAGAAATAATAGCAGTGGATGTCCACGAATGAAGTAACAGTTTTTGATAGTGCAGTGGGGACGTAGCGCTCAACGCTGAGTTACCGAAGGCCTAGAGTTACCCGAGATAAGTAGAGAAGCCCGAAACTGAGTGATCTCTAGAGGATACACTCGTCCGTAACTCCAAGTTGAATAGTGTTCTTCCCATCCAAAATTTTTACAACGTCAATTATTTTCATGATAATCAATCCAAAAAAGGTCTGTACTAACGATTTGCCTCGGGGGCACTGAAAATAATTTATAAAGCTTATAAAGGAGCCAGCCAAGCATCAATTGGGCATTTGATGAAAGAATCGCAAGCAGAACCCGAAAAAGAAACGCAGGTCGACCTTGAGAAGTTCCTGAATACAACTGTGGTGGTCCGCGCAAAGGGTGGTCGAAAATTTCGCGGTAAGCTGACTCAGTATGACGATCATATGAATCTCGTGCTCGAGGAGGCTGAGGAGTTCTCAAGCGAGGGGCCCGTTGCTAAACATAAACTTATTTTGATCAAAGGGGGAAATGTCTCAGCAATTTCAGTTTAAACTGGCTCGACGTACTCCATTGCCTTAAATCCTTCGAGCACTTTTAGTCCATTTTCAGTCAGCTTGTAAATCCCCTCAGCCCCGACAACTAAGTCCCGGTCGGTGAGGGCACGCAAATGGCTCTTCACGGGCCACCAGTCCGCGGTGCCGAAAAGCTCGCGGAGTTCTCGAAGCTTAGCGCCTCCCTTGTTGGCAATTAGCATGAAAACTTTCCCCACGCCTTCCTCGTCATCTTTAAGCCAGTTGATGTCCTCGGTGACTCCCATCCAGCCCCCATCAAAGCTAGCGCTAACTCAAATAAAAGTACTCTCCCCTCTCCTTCTGCTCCCTGTCGAGACCGCTTTCCGGTTTGTTCGCTCGGGGTCTGCCCGTCTGAGGGTCCCGTCGGAAGGTGACCCCGACCTCGCGCAGGAATCGATTCATTCCCTCACGCATCCCCAGGGGACCACGGGTTTCGCCAACCCGACTCGGTTCCCCAGTGAAAACAAGTAAGCGGTCAGAGATGAAGTCAACGCTCAGTACATCGTGGTCGACCACGAATGCAGCAGCCTCACGCTTTTCAATCACCCGCCTTATCACGCGCGCCATCTGCAGGCGCTGCTCGACATCGAGATAAGCGCTGGGCTCGTCGATCAGGTAGAGGTCGGCCGGTTGCCCCAAGCATGCGGCGATCGCGGCGCGTTGGAGCTCACCCCCGCTCAGATTCTTTAACTTTCGCTCGAGCAGGGGCTTCACCTCAAGCGGTTGCAGGATATCGGGATCGACGGTCGGGTCAAACTCACCGAGCAACTTGCGCAGCCAAGCTTCCACGGTTCCCTCGAACTCAATCTTCAGGTACTGTGACTTGTGGGAGACCGCGAGCTTGGAATCGAGTTTCCCGACCGTCGGTTTGAGCTCCCCTGTGAGCATGCGTACGAAGGTGGTTTTGCCTATGGCGTTTGGGCCAACCACACCGACAACTTCACCGGCATAAACGCTACCCGGTGTGACCTCAAGCTCGAATCCCTTAAAGCGTTTTTTGAGTTTTGGGTAGCTGAACATCGCCCGCCCAGCAACACGAGCTTTTGACGGAGGTCGAACTTCGAAACGAATGGATTCTCGCCTGAACCTCACATTTTCCTCACGCAGGTAACCATCGAGGAAGACGTTTATCCCAACTCTGACCCCTCGTGGTGATGACACGACGCCGTAAGCCCTTGGTTTGCCGTAGAGAACGTGCACATAGTCGCACATGTAGTCAAGCATCGCAAGATCATGCTCCACTACGACCACTGCTTTTCCAGCCTCTACGAGCTCTCGAATGACGCGCGCCGCGTTAAGGCGTTGGTAGACATCGAGGTGCGCGCTCGGCTCGTCGAAGTAATAGATATCCGCATCCCGCACGGCTGCTGCGGCAATCGCTAAGCGTTGAAGCTCGCCTCCGCTGAGAAGCTTGATGTTGCGGTTGAGAACCTCGTTCAGCTCAAGCGCTTTGGCCATGTCCCCCGCTATATTTCGTTCATCCACCTTCGCGAGGAGCTCACCGACCTCCCCGCGCACCACCTTTGAGAGCCTATCGATTGCCTGGGGTTTGTAAGCCATCTTCACCCGCTTGATTCTGGCGAAGTAGGCCTGTAATTCAGAACCCTTGAAGAACTCATTTAGGGCCCTCGGCGGCGCTACCTTCTGCAAGCCAAAGTTGGGGCTAAGATTTCCCGCCAGAATCTCAAGCGCGGTGGTCTTGCCTGTCCCGTTCTGCCCGACGAGCCCCGCGACCTTGCCCACTCGGGGAATGGGCAATTCATAGAGGGCGAATCCGTTGGGCCCGTAGCGGTGGATGCAGCGCCCTTCGAGCTCTTGAGGCAGATTGATTATCGATATCGCGCGAAACGGGCACTTATGCACGCATATTCCGCAGCCCGTGCATAGCTCCTCCGAAATCACGGGTTTGCCTGTTAGCTCGTCGATGATCACCGTCTCGTCACCAGTTCGAACTCCCGGGCAGTAGCGGTGACATTCGAGCGAGCACCGTTTGGGCTGGCATGACTCTCGGTCGATGACGGCAATTCTCGGCATTTTTTCCACCAGTTCTTACAGTTTCTCTAGGTTAACCTTTTAAAAGTCCAACGAATAAGCAGAATAGGTGAAAGATTGCGTGGGTGGCTAATGTTGGCGGGGGTGGTTGTTCTCATCATCGTGCTACCCGTCATCGCTCTCACAAACTCTTTCGGTTCATTGGGTAGGTTGATAGGGCAAATTGTGCTCAGCATCGTGCTCATCCTAGCCATTATCGGCAGCGGCTTCTTCGGTTATATCTTCTTCAAGGCTCAGGCCAAAAAATGGGGGGCCGGTCTCTTCGTGGCGGTCATACTATGCATCATCATCACTTATTGGGTGTGGGCCTAGCACCTGCCGTTTCTTTAGAGTTTTGAATGTCGCGCCTTTGATACTCAAAACTGACAATAAATTATCATATTTCTTCTGGTTTCTGCCAATGTTCCGCGTTGAGCTGCTTCGCCCGTTCTTGGAGTTTCATCATGATGAAATCTCGCGCTTGCCTTCTTTCGAGATCGCTCTTGAAAACATCGGAGAGGCGCTCGAGCCTCGGCTTCGCAAACATCTCAAATGCCAGCTCGATGTCGCGGTCGGTGAGCGGAGCGTCCTTCACCTTGTCGGAGAGCAGCTCAGTAGTCTTTTGAACTATCCAGTCGAGCTCTGAGAGTTCGACCATTTCACCACGCTAAATTCTTAAGTTCAGCGAGGGCTTAAATGCTTGGGGTTTGAATGGACGTTTTTGAAGCAATCAGGGGCAGACGGAGCGTGCGCGAGTTTAGGCCCGACCCCGTGAAGGAAAGGGACCTGAAAAAAATTCTTGAGGCTGCGCAGCAGGCCCCTAGCGCAGGACACTGCCAGCCCCTTGAGCTAGTCATTGTGAAAGATCAAGGCCAAAAGGAACGATTGACGCGCGCAGCGCTCGGGCAGACTTTCATCGCGGAGGCGCCGGTAGCCATCGTTGTGTGTGCGAACACCACCCGCACCTCCCGACGCTATGGTAGACGGGGTGAAGAGCTCTATTGCATCCAAGATACCGCTGCGGCAACACAAAACATACATCTAGCCGCTTACGCACTTGGTTACGCGACATGCTGGATCGGGGCATTTGATGAAGATGCTGTTGCGGAGGTAATCAAAGCCCCTGCGGGTGTGAGGCCCCTCGCCATTGTGCCCATCGGCAAACCAGCTGAGAAACCGAGCCCGCCGCAGCGCATGCCGCTGAGTAAAATCGTACACGAAAACAGCCTCTAACGAGTTAGTAAATCCACCAGAAGTTTACTCTACGAGATTGGTTGAGTTGAGAGTGTGTTAGAAGAATCCTCATCGCTTTGAAAAATTTTTGCGTTCGGCCGCACTAACAAGACCTAGCTCCAATTCGGTCGATGCTTGCAACCATTACTTTATCCGGCTTGAGGAATTCGAGAAAAGCCCGTTTTATGCGCTCAGCCTTCTCCGCCTGCGCGAATGCGAATACCGCGCGCCCGAGCATTACTTGACTCGCCCCAATTGCCCCCGTTGCTTGAGCTGCATCGATCAATGCGAGAAGTTCATCGTCTAAAAGCTTGAGCCCTTCTGCAAATTCACGCGATACTCGCAAAAAATTTTGGAGAGTAGGTTTTTTTAACAATTTTTTCAGTGCTAAGCCACCGAGTCGCTTCGAACGCTCACGAAATCTCTCTTCGCGCAAAAGCTTCGCCGTCGGCAGCCCAGTGAAAGTGCCGCAAACCACCTTTACATCTTTCGGGAAGCGGATTTGCTCCCACTTGCCATGTGGAGGAGCACCTGGCTCTAGCCCGATTACCAGCCCGCCAAGTGCTTGCGCCCCCACGTCACCAAGCCCAGTGCGGCAGGTTACTTCAGCAACATGTGCAATCTTCGCAAGCCTCTTGCGCGACAAACGCAAACCCAAAGCTTTGGAGAGGGCCAGAACGGCGCCGAGTGTCCCCGCACCACTCGCCCCATACCCCGCACCTATCGGCACTTGGCATGAGTGGGCTACTTTGACATCAAGCGGTTCGCGCACAATACCCAAGAGCGTCTCAATGGCTGCCAAAGTCGTCTTTGCTGCAGGTGTTCTTTTATTGTTTATAACCACATTTACGCTAGTTCTTGTGGCTGGTTCAATTTTGACCTCGGTGAGCACGCCGATATCAAGGCAAGGGCCACAATTACGCGAGCCCATTCGCTCCGGATTACTCGCCTCGCACACCTGAAAAAAACCGGAGATGTGAGCTGGCACGAAAGCAAATGCCTTCCGCATTAATGACGCCCTCGAAGTCTCGCCACCGCAACATCTATAATTGTCCTAGCTATCTCAACCTTCGTCGCATGTATCGGTTTAGAACCAGAGGACGTTACGATTATGACATCATTGGTTTCAGAGCCGAATCCAGCGCCCGGTCTGGCCACATCATTTGCTACGACCATGTCGAGCCCCTCGTCCAGCTTTTCCCTCGCCGCTGCTAGGAGTTCCTCATCGCTCACGTTAAACTCCGCCTTGAACCCCACTACAAAAGCGTTTGGCGCAAGTTTTCGTACCTCATCGAGCACGCGGGGTGCTGGCACTAGCTTGAGTATTGGCGACTCGGAATGCCTGAGTTTCCGCTCCGCTGGTCGCTCGATTGCGAAATCCTGTGCGGCCGCGGTGGAAACGATGATATCGTGAGGTGATTTTAGCTCACGCTTGAAGGCCTCGCACATTTCTCGGGTGGTCTGAACGCGCACGACTTTTACGTTCGAGGGTGGTGCTTCGGTCCCCGGGCCATAAATCAGCGCCACCTCGGCACCCCGGGAGGCCGCAACTCGGGCCACGGCCACACCCATCTTGCCCGAACTTCGGTTGGTAATGAATTTGATAGGATCTATTGGTTCAACCGTTGGGCCCGCGGTAACAAGCACTCGCATACCCTCCATATCACGGGAGCCCAAGAGCTCAATGACGAACTGCACGACTTCTTCAACGCTCGCCAACTTCGCCTTCCCCTCCTCGATCTTGGGTTCTAGCACATGCACGCCTGCCGAACGGAGTTTCACCAAATTCTCTTGGAACAGCTTGTGCTGGTACATCGATTCGTGCATCGCCGGAACTGCGACGATAGGTTTTTCCAGACCAAAAGCTACGGAGACCACCGAGGTCACAGGTGTGTCGTCGACCGCGTGCGCCATCTTTCCCAATGTGTTCGCGGTAGCTGGGGCAACTAACACCAAGTCCGCCCACTGCGCCAGCTCGATGTGCTCGATTTTTCCGGTTATCTCGGTAACAACATCTTTGCCGGTCGCCCAGTGCATGAGTTGGGGTGTTATCAACCCTGTCGCACTGGATGTCATGCATGCTCGCACATCGGCACCGTGACGCATGAGTTCTCTGGCAAGTTCTGGGCATTTAACGGCCGCCACGCTTCCCGTTATGCAAAGTACTATCTTTTGCTTTTCGAGTTCCTTCCCCTTTGTGCCTTTGATGTCATGTGATGGATGCATTAGCTCACCTTTGATTAAACAAGATTTGCATAATTTAAACACTTGTCTCTTAAGCTACCTGAGAATGCTTCAACACTTTGCCATGAGCGTCAATTTCCCTATATCGGGCTCTTATCGACGAGATCGGCTTTCCGTCTTCGGCCAGCACAAAGGGAATCTCGATGATTTTGAGTGGCGGCAGTCCACGCGACCCCCTGAGCTTGTTCAGTTCTTCAGCGCGCGCCCGGGTCTCGGGACTCACCACTATCGCCTCGAGTTCAGGGTCCTCCACCGTGGAGCCGAACGCGTCAGAAATCACCACCACATCGGCACGCTCGAGCCATCCCTTGGAGCGCAGCAGTTCCTCCAGCGCCTGCTTTCGCATATCGAGCGGCTGAATGCCGGCTGAGTCCTTTTGGAGCAGAAGCTGCATCTCGTCCGAGCAGATGCCCACGAGTACGCGTTCCCCCACCTCGAATGCCTTGGCCAAAATCGCCTTGTGCCCATCGTGCAGGTAGTCAAATGTCCCGCCGACGACTACTTTTTTGAATTTCACGATAGCACCGATTATTGCTTTTTTAGAGTCGCGCGATTTCGCTCCAGCGCTTCGAGAGCTTTCGATGGATAAACGGTTTCGCGGTTGGGCCGAGGTAGGTGGCGACCGTTTGCCCCTCACCCAGCAAATAATATTTTGAGGTAGTCAGTCCATCCAATCCAACAGGCCCCCGTGCGTGAATCTTACCTGTAGCTATCCCAACCTCTGCCCCCAGTCCGTAACGATATCCGTCACTGAACCGTGTAGATGCGTTGAGCATTACGCTTGAAGAATCGACGCCGGTCAGGAACTTAAGCGCAGTTTTCCTGTTTTTGGTAATTATTGCATCGGTGTGTTTGGAACCGTATGTATTGATGTGGCCAATCGCCTCATCGACGCTGCTCACAATTTTAATTGAAATTACCAGATCGAGGTACTCCGTTTTCCAATCCCTTTCCGTCGCTTTCTTGATGCCACGCAGGATTTTCCTCGTTCGCTCACACCCTCTAATCTCGACCCCTGCTTCCTTATACCGCCTAGCTAATGATGGGAGAAAAAGCTTGGCTATCCCACGGTGCACTAAGAGGGTTTCAACAGCGTTACACACGGCAGGATACTGAACCTTGGAATCATAACATACATTTAAGGCCTGTTCCACGTCTGCTTCCGTGTCGACATAGACGTGGCATACTCCCTCAGCGTGGCCGAGCACCGGTATACTGGTGTTAGCCTGGATGTACTTCACGAACTCTTTGCTTCCCCGCGGGACGAGCAAGTCTATATCCTCGTCAAGTTTGAGCAGCTCCCGTACCTCTCGTCTTGCCTCAATGAGCTGAATCCATCCACGTGGGAGCCCTGCACGCTCGGTGGTACTGCGGATAAGTTCAAAAAACGTTTCATTCGAACGCTTTGCCTCTTTACCCCCTTTTAAGATCACGGCATTCCCAGACTTGAGGCAGAGAGCTGAGAGCTGGGGCAACACATCCGGCCTCGCCTCGAAAATCGCTCCAATCACTCCAATCGGGCACGAAACTTTGTACAATTCTAGGCCGCGGTCTAGCTTCATCCCGTAAAGTGTCCTTCCTACAGGATTTTCAAGCCTCGCGACGCTTCGCACCATCTCGGCAACATTGTGCAGCTTGTGTTCGCTGAGCTTGAGCCTCTGGACGAACGCCTTGGAGAGTTTCCCCCGCACTAAGAGACGCTCAGCATTCTCAACATCCTCAGCATTTGCCCTCAACAATGCTTTCTTGTGTTTAGAGATGGCGGACGCGATTTTTAGAAGTGCTGTATTTTTTTTCTTGGTTGTAATGTTTGCGAGTTTGAGCGATGCTCTGCGAGCAGCCATCGCTTTTGAGATTACCGAATTCATTTTTTTCTCTCCTCCGGCAAGAAAATAGTTCCTATTTCCTCGCCCGCTATCACCCGCTCGAGTACTTTCTCCTCCGAGCTGTTAGCTATCACCACAGGTATTCCTGCTTTCGTCACCATTTTAGCAGCCCTAATCTTTGTGCGCATGCCACCGAAGCCGCGGAAATTCCTGCTCGCAAGCCGCTCGACCTCTCGCGTAACCCGTTTGATGGTTCGGATGAGATCTCCCCGCTTTCCCTTCCTGGGGTAACCTCTGTAAAGTCCCCCTACATCCGAAAGTATTATGAGAAGGTTGGCACCGGCCCCCACCGCCACATGCGCTGAGAGGGTGTCATTATCGCCAAGCCTTATCTCCTCAATCTCCACACAATCGTTTTCATTCACGATCGGCACCACACCCCACTTTAGCAGGGTCGCGAGGGTGTTCTTGAAATTTTGATAGCGCTTGACGTCTGTGAAGTCCGCCCCTGTTAGTAGCATTTGCGCGACTGATTGCTCGTATTCTCCAAAGTATTTTGAGTAGACCTGCATCAGAACCCCTTGTCCGACCGCTGCAGCCGCCTGCAGTGAATGTATTTTTTTCGGCCGACGTTCCAAATTAATGCGCCCCATACCTGCTCCTATTGCGCCAGACGAAACTATGATAATCTCTTTTCCGTGAGCACGCAACCGCATAGTCTCTCCGACGAGCTTCCCGACCTTCCGAGGGTCGAGCCTTGAGTGTTTATCTGTGAGACTGCTAGTGCCCACTTTCACCACGATTCGCTTCGCCTTAGGGAGATTTTTTCTCTCTTTATCGACCATTATTTTCAACTCCGCCCTTCAATGAAATTCAAATTGGAGGATAAAAAACTTTGACTATAGGCCCGCCACGCACATGACATCTTCACTTCCCTCGATTTCACCCGAATTGATTAACCGCATGCCGACTTTTCGCACCCAACCCTCAAGGTCTTTCTGCGAGTGCTTGCGCTTCAGAGTAGTCAAAATTGCCCTTCCTCCCGGCCTCAGAACTCTCGCCACCTCCTTGATCGTAACAGCTGGGTCCGGCATGTTCTGGAGCAGGGTGACCGACACAACTGCATCAAAGCTTCCGTCTGCGAAAGGCAATTGGTCCGCATCAGCCAACACCAGCGCAGCTTTTCCACGGCGAACGTTCGCCATCCGCAACATCTCCAACGAGGCATCAATCCCCGCCACGAACTCGGCATGCCTAGATAACTCCTTCAAAAACATACCCGTGCCGCAACCTAGATCTAAAATACGTCTTGCATTGGGGGGTAAGCTTTTAACTGCTGTGTGATACTTCAGATGCTGGATTTCCCTATAACGTTTATCGTAGATCTCCACTGTTTCATCATACCGCCGCATCAGCTCAAGCTTACGTGCTGTCATCGAAAATCATTTTTTATCTTGTGTCCTAAAGCTTAACAGGGTTCATCCTTGAATAAACGAATTCGAGGGCTGAAAAAAGAAATTAACAAGCGCGGGCTGGATGTATTTTTAGCCATTCAGAACACTCGCTACCTAGCGGGCACGACGGCCGCAAAGGCGGTAATCGTTCCAACAGATGGAAATCCGATACTCGTATGCAGTAGGCTTGAGTTCGACCAAGCCAAGAGGGAAGGCTGGATTCGCGACGTTCGTGCTTTCTCCAGCTGGAAAGCTCCCCTGCGCCGGGGCGAGCGGGTAAGTTTTTGTAAACCTTGGCAACTCGTCGCTGATTGCATTCAAGAGCTAGGCGCTCGAGCCGTGGGCTACGATTACGCGAGGAAGGAGTTCATACGAAAGTTGCGAGCTGCTTACATGGCAAGCTACCATGAACTACCCGAACTCATGCTCGAACTTCGTAAAATAAAATCGAGAGAGGAAATATCCTTACTGCGGAGATCCGCAAAGATAGCCACGAAAGGCATGCGCTGCGCCGCGGAGTCGATTGCAGTCAGCAGAACTGAGTTAGAGGTTGCTGCGGAGGCCGAGCGCGAGATGCGGATGGCTGGCTCTGAGGGAACATCATTTCCAACGATCGTCGCTTCCGGCAGAAATTCTTGGTTGCCCCATGCCAGCGCGACGCGAAAGCGCTTGCGACGAGGTGAGCTTGTCGTCGTCGATCTAGGCGCCGTTTACGAGGGTTACGCCTCGGACATGACGCGAACTTTTGCGCTTTCGCCGACAAAGAAACAGCTTACGTTGATATGGTTAGTCAGGCGCGCTCAAAACGCAGCGATTAATCGTGTTCGCAACGGTGCTAAAACCAGTGATGTGGATAAAGCCGCTCGCAGGATCATCTCGCGTGCTGGTTATGCTAAGTTTTCCCCGCACGGCACGGGGCATGGCGTCGGCATGGAAGTCCACGAGTTGCCTGGTCTATCCCCAGACTCGAAGGATATCTTGCGTGAGGGCATGGTCATCACCGTGGAGCCCGGAATATATGTACCACGGGTGGGGGGCGCGCGCTGGGAAGACATGGTGTTAGTAACAAAGAATGGCTGCAAATCACTTACGGCATGAGCTTCAAAAAGTACCATACCTGCTGTGAAATTTGCGTCTACACTTTCTCGTATCTGTAAATAACGTGACCCGTTGATGGGACGTTTAAAATGGCAAGGTTTATGTTAACCGAAGTTGTGCCCTTACCAAAGATGAATGGATAACCACCCTTCGCTGAATTAGCGTAATCTACAACTGCTTCCCAATAGACCAATGTCATCTCTAGCGTTCACCAAGCTTCCGAACTGTCTGCATCTGATGTATGGCCCCTCGCTTAGGTAATCAAATCTAAACCACGAGGGGGTTAGCACTTCCCCCTCCATTTCCGCCGATTTCAGAATCCAACTATCTCTGTCTCCTTCAACGAACTCAAAACCAGCAGGGAGGAATGCTTCATTTGGTCCTAGCCCAGGCCCCGGCCCAGGTTCCGGTCCCATCGGTCTTTCTTCAAAATCCCTAACGACCGAGGCGACGGTAAGCGCCAACACAACAACCCCTCCAACGATGATGCCCTTCCTCAGCTTCTCGAGTTTCTCGGTGGATGTTGTTCTTCGAATCGCTTCCCACGCCAAGCACAGCGGGAACACCCACAGCAGGACGGTGAGGGGGACCCCAACTACAAACCTCGCGGCACCCGGGAGCACATACACCGGTGCGAGCAAGATTTTGAGCACGAGCGGCCACTCCGCTTGTGGTTTTGGTGGCATGCCCTCTTGACCTTCTGAGGGCTGCTGGTTATCAGGAGGTGGCTGCTCCGCAGCTAAAGCGAAACCGCCTTCTTTGGGGCCGTGGGGAGAATTTTCAGACGGGCTAAAACTCTCGTTCAACGCATATGCGCGCAAGCTCGATTGGCTGAAGATGAGCTTAAACAGCTGTTCATTTTCCAACACTTGCGTGCTCACGGGCTGCTCCGTGCTCGCAATAGCATAAATGTTCTCCCCAATCTGTTGTTGTCCTTCGTACCACTCAGTAGCTAACCACATGGCATCGGTCTGTTCCCCGGGTCGACTCTCCAGCGCGTACGAAAGGTTTGTTATCGTCGCTCCTCCCTGAATGGTCCCCTTCAGTCCGACAGCATCTAGCCAGTAAATAAACCGCTCACCGCTTCCGAAAGCGTAGGCATCACCGACCTGTTGGTGGAATCCCTCCAGAGCATTATACTCATCCATCGTTATCGTCGGTTGAAGCATCTCGCCCGTCCAAGCGTAGGTATTGGAAACGCGCACTTGCTGAACCACGACGAACAAAAGCAGACAAATGAAAACAACGCGTCCGGCCATCGTGACCCATTTACGGGCTTCGGAACGGCCTTTGCCCAGCAATGTTTGAAGATGTCTCCCAGCCCTCCAAAGCAGCGCTCCAACCCCTTCAACGAGACCGACCGCCGCGAGCAGCACCACGGGTGTAGCCAGCATTATGACGAACCGCCATTGATGGCCAAAAATGACCCAAGGCTGCGCCATGATTAATGCGCTCATGCCCCATGTCAGCAGGAAGAAATCGGTAGCCTTTCTACGATACGCTGCAACCCCCACGCCGATGGCTGCAAACACCAACAGGAGCTGCCCAATGTATTCACCATAAAAGTTGTATATCGACGGCCCCATCGGCTGTTCCCCTTGAACCATCAGAGCTGCCGCTTGCCCCTCACCCGTCATGCCCCATATCGTCCCAAGGCTCCCGGCGTAAAAGTACCCGCAGATGATGGCGGCGGGTATCGCGATGATAACTGCGGCTTTGAGCTCACGCCAAGGTATGCGTCTGCGATGGGCGAGCAAGAACGCGAGGTAACAGACGTACGCGATAAGTAGGGTACCGAATGCCAACTCGTGTGTTAGTCCAACCACCCCAAGTGCGATTCCGGCGATGATGAAATTCAGCTTCCTCCCGCCCTCCAGCCCGCGCCAGAGGAAAAGCACAGGCAAGGGGGCTAGAGCAACGCCAAACGCGTTCTTTTGAAGCTCACCCATCATCCGGAAGCTGGCTGGGATGAAAGCGGAGAAAAATGCAGCCACCAAGGCCGTTGTGCTGTTCTTCGTTAGCCTCCTCATCATCAGGAAAGTCGCCAAGGCAACGAGCACCGAAGCTAGTGCGGTGGCGATGTTGAACGAGTTTATGAGAGAGGTGCCGAATGGTGAAAGCACCACATGTACCGCCGCCGCGAAATGGAAAAAGAGCTGATGGGTCGCACCCACGCCTGCATGCAGGGCAGGCCAGTGTTCGAGCAGGTACCCCACATGGAAGAAATGATAGGGCCCATCTCTGCCGAGGGGTAGCTCGTAGCCGAAAGTCACCGAGAGTCGTAGGCAAAGCGCGCCGGCAAATACCACCAACAAAACGATCAAGATAAGCGCTTGCTTCCTGCTCATCCGGGGAGGTGCGGTTATCAAACGTTTGAGCGCACCTATGCTAAATTTCACCACGCGATTACCAGAGAAACACTCGCCACCGATTGATTTAAAATTGTACAAACGCTTAAGTCCGTACCGAAGTGATTATCAAGGGTGAATACATGAAGCGCGAGCGTTGGCAGCGCAACTTTAGTGAGTGGTTCAGCGGCATTCTGCGCAGCGCCGATATCATGGAGACCCGCTATCCGGTCAAAGGACTCTACGTCTGGCTTCCCCACGGGCTGCAGCTGCGCAACCACGTGCTCGCTATAATTCGCAGGTTGCTGGAGCAAGCGGGGCACCGAGAAGTGCTCTTCCCACTTTTAATCCCAGAGAATCTCTTCAAAAAAGAGGCTGAACACATCCGAGGATTTGAAAACGAGGTCTATTGGGTGACGCACGGTGGGCGAGACAAGCTCGATGTCAAGCTCGCGCTTCGTCCGACGAGCGAAACCTCCATTTATCCCATGTTCGCGCTCTGGATCCGTTCCCATGCAGACCTCCCAATCAAAATCTACCAGATTGTCAACATTTTCCGCTATGAGACGAAAATGACCAAACCGATGATCCGCTTGCGGGAGGTGACGACTTTCAAGGAGGCCCACACCGCCCACGCCAAAACCGAGGAAGCAGAGGCGCAAGTGCAGGAAGCGGTGCAAATTTACAAGCGCTTCTTCGATGAACTTGGCGTGCCTTACGTCGTGACCAAGCGCCCCCCGTGGGACACCTTCGCTGGTGCCGAGTATTCACTTGCATTCGACACGTTAGCCCCAGATGGGCGGACGCTGCAGGTGGGCACGGTCCACAACCTCGGGCAGAACTTCGCGAAGGTGTATGATCTTAAATACGAAACCCCCAGCGGGAAGCACCATCACGTCTATCAAACGTGCTATGGCATTTCGGAGCGGGTGATAGCTGCGGTGGTAATGGCGCACGGAGATGACATTGGCCTGTGCTTGCCTCCTAATATTGCACCAATTCAGGTCGTGATCGTGCCAATCCTCTACAAGGCTAAGGAAGCGCCAGTTGGGGAGATTGCAGCCGTGATCAAAAATGAACTCTCGGCGGCCGGTGTGAGGGTTCACATCGATGAGCGCGACCTCCGTCCCGGTAACAAATTTTACTATTGGGAACGCCGCGGGGTGCCGCTGAGGCTCGAGATAGGGCCCGAAGATGTGAAGAAGAAGCAGGTGACTGCGGTCAGGCGCGACACGGGTGAAAAGCAGGCGATCGGTAGGGAGGTGCTCAAGACTAAAGTCAAGCAACTGCTCGAGGAGATTACCCGTGATATGTGCAAGCGAGCGTGGAGGCTCTTTCACGAGTCTGTGAAGAGTGCTTCCGACATGGGGACGGTAAAGCGGATGATGGGAAAACGCGGAGGGATAGCTCGCGTGCCTTGGTGCGGGGGAGACGCATGTGGGAAGGCATTCGAGGAACAAACGGGTGGGAACTTGCTTGGAGAGGAATTCGATGGTAAGGCCCCGACTGGAGTTTGCCCAATTTGCTCAAAACGGGCGAAAGCTAATGTGCTGATTGCACGGACTTACTAAAAGCTTCTAGAACCTCTTTCTCGGGGGAGAAACCCGTAGGACCCTTGTATCTTATTTTTAGACCAGCCGCCGCGTTCGCAAATTTTGCCGATGCGGAGATTTCGCGCGTCTGCAAATACTTCGCCAAAAAAGCAGCCCCAAAAACATCACCCGCACCTGTTAAGTCTTTTGCATCGACTTTTATGGCGTCAACCTCTTCGAACCCTTCATCCGAAAGCACAGCATAACCCTTTTCAGCTTTTGTCAGGATGGCGATTTTCGGCCCCATTTTGCGCAGCTCTTGCAAAACTTCTTTGACCTCGCCTCGCAACGCTTTGGCTTCCTCTTTTCCTATTTTTATCACATCGACGTGTTTCAAAAAGTCTGCCAAGTCATCTCGAGGTTCAATCTCCACCTTTCCCTCTTCGCTTATCCGTCTGAAAATCCCTTGGGGGTCGAGCATGACTAAATTAGTTTCGTGTTTGAGCGCCTTGAGCAATTCGGGCGTTATCTCGCCAGCTATCGGTGAAACGTAAAAACTGTGAACATTCTCATATGCTGTGGGAATATCATCGGGTAAGATCCTCGGTGCGACATGTTTGCAAACTTGTGTACGATTGCCTGCTTCGTCGTAAGTGTTTTCAAATGTGGTCGTGTGTTCTCCACCAACTAAAATGCCTTCGGTATCGAGACCAAACCTGCGATATATCGGTGGAAACTTTTCCAAAAAGTCGACTCCAACCTTTGAAACAACCCCAACACTTTTTTTCAGTGCAACGAACGCTAGCCCAGCATAAGTCGGGGCACCACCGAGTGCGTTTTCGATGACTCCCCATGGCAACACGTTGACATCGATTGCAACGTGCCCAACCACCACGACATCAAATTCAAGATTTCTCATCATCTCTCCCTTTTGCCTGTGATAAAGTCTTCGACCGCTTCTTTCGCTTTAGTATCTGCCATTTGCACTGGCGGGTGTTTAAAAAAGTAAGCTGAAACACCGATAAGTGGCCCGCCTATGCCACGATCAAGCGCAAGCTTCACCGCACGAATGGCGTCAATAACCACACCGGCGCTGTTCGGGGAATCCTCGACAGAGAGCTTCACGTCTATGGCGAGTGGCACATCCCCGAACTTTCGTCCCCGCATGTGAATGTAGCACACTTTGTTGTCCTTGAGGAATGAAACATAATCGCTGGGGCCGATCCTAAGTGGCACTTCGTAGGGTACTTGGCTCGAAACTGCCTCTGTCTTGCTCACGCGCTTCGAACTCAGGCGCTCCTCCTCAAGCATGTTCAAAAAATCGCAATTTCCTCCGATGTTCAGCTGGTAACTCTCTTCCAGCTTAACCCCGCGGTCGATTAGCAGCCTCGCGAGCATACGGTGCAGGATTGTCGCTCCAACTTGAGACTTGATGTCGTCGCCTGCGCAAGGCAACTTAGCGTCTTCAAATCGTTTGCCCCACTCTTTACTCGATACTAGAAACTCGGGAATGCAATTTATGTATCCGACCCCTGTTTCAATCGCTTGTTGGGCATAATAACGCGAAGCCTCGTAGCTCCCCACTGGCAGGTAACTGATTAGAATATCGGCCCCCGCGTCCTCCAGTACTTTTGCGACTTCGGCGGGTTTTTGAGTCGGGTCTACTGGAACCACAGGCCTTAGATATCTGCCGATGCCATCTAGCACCGGCCCTTTTGTGACCTCAACCCCCAGCTTCGGGACGCCGCTGAACTTGATTGTGCAGTTTGGGGGTGCAAAGATGGCCTCCGCCAAGTCTTTCCCCACCTTGTTTGCATCGACATCAAAAGCAGCAACGAACTCGATGTCCCGAATGTGGTAGCCACCGAAGTTCACATGCATCAGACCTGGGACGAACTGATCCTCGCGCGCATCCTTGTAGTACTCAACACCTTGCACCAACGACGACGCGCAGTTGCCCACACCCACGATTGCAACTTTTATTTTAGACATCATAATCACCCCGTAGTTTGGTCACCCGAAGATTTAGAGAATTTCTTTCAACGTGAGAAGATAAAATTTTCCGTCCATCTCGCATGCGAAACCTACATCGTTTTTCTTGCCCCAGTACTCAAGCAAGTTTTTCATCTGCGAACTCCTGATTAGATAATTGTGACCTGATTTAACGTCTATGAAGAGTTTCTTCCCGTCCCTTCCAGCTTGTATATCAATCGCCTTCTTTTTGCCGACCGGTTTCACGCTCCAACCGCGAAAAGCAAGTAGTTTCGCCAATTTTGCTTCCGCCCGCTCCCACTTGCGGGTCTTAGTTTCTCCCAACACGCGAAGACAAGAGGGGCATCTCTTGCTTTCCCCTCTAGGTTTCCACTCGTATCCACAACTTTGGCAGCGTATTGTTGTTACAACCATATTTCAACCTAGGAAATATCTCAGGGAATTTACTATTTAAGCTTTCCGGCTGAAACAAAGTGGGTTTTCCTGTGGCTATAGCGAGAATGAAGAAGAAGACGACCGCTGAAATGGTCTGGCCCTACTTCCTGAAGTTGCTGAAAGAGCGCCCGATGTATGGGTACGAGCTGCGACAGGAGACAAAAAAGCGATTCGGGTGGAAACCACCTACCGTTACCTCGTACGTCGTGCTCTACCGCCTCCAGCGCAAGGGCTATGTGGCGAAGGAGTGGCGCGAACAGCGAGGAAAGCCCGCACGCAAATACTACAGAATAACAAAGAAAGGCGAGAAGTTGCTCGAAGAAGGCAAAAAATACTTGAAGGAACTTTCCACGAAATTTTCCTGAAGGTACTAAGATAATCGAAGTTTTGCAGCAAACAACCTCTGAACAAAGGTAAGGTGGGTCAGAATCACTATTAGAACCACTGCGTATTGCGTATATCCAATTAATGCCCCGATGGCTAGGATGAGGATTCGCTCACCCCGCTCGGCTATCCCTATATCGAGCTTACCCGAGCCAGCTGCCTCTGCCCTAGCGCGAGTGTAGCTGACCATCAAGCTTCCAAAGACTGCTAGAATCCCCCACGCCCAACCAGGCAGAAAACCCACCTCAGCAAGCTGGCCGCTGATGAACGCGTAAATGATGCCCACAAAAATCAAGAAATCTACATACCGATCAACTACTGAGTCTAGCACTCCCCCAAACGCTGTTGCTCTACCAATCACCCTAGCAACCGCCCCATCGATGAGATCAAAAAACCCACAAATGAGAAGGACAACCCCGGCCCAAAATTGCAGTCCGTAAGCAAAAAGGAAAGCCGCAACAACACCCACCACTAACCCGATCAAAGTAAAGAGGTTCGGAGTGAAGCCTGTCCGTGCAAAGGCTTTAGCTGTGGGCTCCATTAGATGATTTATCTGATCTCGAATTCGACTCAGCATGGGCACGCCTCCAGCACAAAGGATTGTTGTCCACCGTCATAAGTGTTTTTGGGGAGTGCATGATATATCTTGGTCCCGCAGGTGTTCCGCTCGTGAGCAGGGAGCGGACGACGATAGGGGGCATAAAATGCGTTGCCGAACTCAAACTTACCGCATTCGAAGTAGAATTCGTTATGCACATTGGGATGAGCAACGAGATGGCGGAGGAAGCGGGAAGGGTCGCAAAGGAGCTTGGTGTGCATTTATCGGTGCACTGCCCCTATTTCGTCAACCTCTGCTCACAGGAACCCGCGAAGCTCGAGGCTTCAAAGAGGCGCATTCTCGATTCGACGGAGCGAGCCTTCCACATGGGGGCCGATGTCGCAGTGTTCCACCCAGGCTTCTACGGTCTCTTAGCGCATGACACAGCATTCAAGGCTGTGGAGGACGCCTGCCGGAATATGCTCGATCGAATGCGCGTGAATGAAATAAAAGGGGTTCGGCTAGGATTGGAGACCACAGGCAAGGTCAGTCAGTTCGGCAGGCTTGATGAAATCGTCAAGCTTTGTAAGAAGGTGAAGGGTTGCACACCCGTAGTCGACTTTGCGCACATTTACGCGCGCCAAGCCGGCAGAATAAATTACGATTGGATATTCGAAAAACTGAAGCCGCTAAAGTTGAAGCACCTACACGCGCACTTCACGGGTATGGAATGGACGCCTGCCAAAGCGCCGTGGGAAGGCAACGAACGACGCCACCTCGAATTCAAGGTAAACAAGCCACCCTTCGAGCCGCTCGCTCGCGAGGTTCTCAAGCGAAAAGTCAACATCACTTTAATTTCCGAGTCTCCGACTTTAGAACAGGACTCGCTAGAAATGAAGCGGATATTCGAAAAGTTAGGATACGAATTTTAATCTGTTGGCGAGTTCCCCGAGCTTCGCTTATCTCCTCCGTAATCTCACGAGTTCGCGGCCCCAGTATCCGGCCCGACCATGGCAAAGGTTTTGGATGTCGTCCAATAATGGGGGATAACTCGGGTATTTATCATTCAAAGCACGTTATTTTGTGGGGTGGTGTATTTGGGTAGAATTGTTAGGCGTGATTATTACTTCGAGAAACCCGGGCCAGATAATACCAAAGATGTCGTGGAGGCTCTGTCAAAAAGGCTAGAGGAAACAGGAATAAAAACTGTAGTGGTCGCCAGCGATTCGGGTGAGACGGCATTGGAGCTTGGCAAGAAGATCGATGGCAAGGCCAAACTCGTCGTTATTTCAATGGAAACCGTGGCGACGGACGTCCGAGCCGCTCTCGAAAAAATGGGCACTATCATCTACGAAAATTGTATTCCAGCCTTTCGAGCAAAAAATTTGGAGCACATGAAAAACACCTATTACACGTTGGGTCAGGGTTTCAAGGTCGCCGTAGAAGTTGTGGTCATGGCCGCATCCGAGGGAGCTGTAAAATCTGGCGAGGATGTGATCGGAGTTGGTGGAACTGGCAAAGGAGCCGACACGGCACTAATCGTGAAGGCTGCACCTCCCGAAGATGTATTGGGAGAAGATATCAGGAAACGATTAGAAATACGCGAAGTTATCGCCATGCCCCTCGTCAAAAAATGGTGGTAGATACTGACTCGGTGAAAAATCCGTAATGCGCCGACGATAGGTGATATACGGGGAGAGATAAAGAAAAAACCAGAAAAATTAATCGCCTAGAAGATTAATTTTGCGGCGCTTATTAATACAGTTTGAGTGAAATATTAATTTAGAACTAATTCGTGGCGGTTACATGCATGCATACTGCGCGAGTGGTTGGGGGGATAGACGACGCCAATGATTAGCACGAAGTGGGGCCAGTGCGTCGTTTGCGGGCGGGTGACATGGGTCTACTTAGTTAACGGGTTGACAACTCGGGCCCGCTGCTTTCAATGCTGGCGAGATGCCGTGAACGTAGGGCTGATTTCGGAGAAGATATACGAAAAAATTAGGGCGCGAGCAAAAAAAAGCGAATGATTACATGGGAATCCCAGATATCTTAAGCCAACTTTATAACACGCTTGTCCCCTTTGCCGGTTTACTCCTTATCTTGGGTCCTCTATGTTTGATGTTTAGAAAAGTCGGTGTTTTCATCGGTTTAGGGGTAGGCTGTTTAGTGAACTTGGCCCTGTGGGATGCACTGGATAAGATCCCATTTCTTAGCAGCCTGGCGGAAAATCCCCAAATGTTTCTAATTATCGCGATAGTAATCCTTGTCATTTTTGGCGGGATAGGCTTGACTGCAATAGTGGTACTCGCCGTTCTGTTTTCGAGTATTGGCGGTTTATTGCTGAGTATTTATCTATTTGGCTTTAGCACTTGGACGATAATTGGAGGATTTGTTGGTGGCTTGATTTGGCTATATGGTATCGGTCTATCTATCAGAAAAATTGCTGAAAAGGTACAAGGGAAGGGCAAGAAAATAATAAGATTTGAATATCGTCACGAAAAACGTAAAACCAGACATTGTCCTGAGTGCGGAGCGGAAGTAGACGTAGCAAATAAGTTTTGCAGTTCTTGCGGAGCGAATTTGGAACATGCTAAAAAATGAATCAAAAAAGTTGTTGAGAAAACGCGGGCTTAATCGCTACGCTAACTGTTTTTCTAAGATAAATTTATTCCACTTACTTATTTGTTGATTTTAACTTAGCAACTAGTTCCTGCCGCGATACTTGCACTTGATCGCCAGTGTGCATGTTCCGAAGCGTGACCTTTCCAGCTGCCAAGTCTTTAGCACCGACTATGATTGAATGTTTAGCGCCACAAGCGTTAGCATACGCTATGGCCTTGGACAATCGTCGCCTCATTAGATCGACATCGACGAGCAGGCCAGCTCTGCGCAGCTCCCCCACTATTTTCAGGCATTCACTGAGCATCCCTTCGCTCGCGGGGAGAACCACGCAATCCAATCGCTCGCGCGGAACTATCATCCCCTGCTTTAAAAGGGTCCGAGCAATGCGATCTACGCCGAAGCCGACACCGACGGCTGGGCAGGAATCGCCCCCCAAGAGCTCAACGAGTTCATCATAACGGCCACCCCCTGCAACTTGAACCCCATCGACATAGAGCTCGAACACGAGGTCTGTGTAATATTCCAGCCCACGGGCGATTCCGAAGTCTATCGTAAATTTCCCGACTCCAAACGAGCGAACATGCTCAAGGATTTCATGTAGATTCTTCAGCGCTATTTTGGCTTTGGGTAAACTCGCGACAAGTTTCTCCGCCTGTTTCAACACTTTCGTGCTGCCGCGTAATGCAATCAAGGATCGAAGCAGCTCTTCGTCCTTAGCCTTTATGTGCATGCGGCTGAACTCTCCCTGAAGCCTTGTTTCGTCGTGGCGATCAATTGCTCTCATGATGGGGTCTTGAGCATCAACCTTCACCCCCGCGTGGGCAAGCACCTCGCGGAGCAAGCGAATGTGACCGATGCGGAGTTCATAGCCCGACAATCCAAGCTCTTGCATTATGTCATCAGCAAGTGCGACTACCTCGGCATCCGCTTCAGGTCGGGGCGAGCCGATGATCTCTACTCCGGATTGAAAGAATTGCCTCCATCGCTGCGCCTGAGGCTCCTCGTACCGGAAGCAGCCACCGAAATAACATAATTTCACAGGTTTGGGCGCCGATTTGAGGTGGGTAAGGTAAAGTCTGATGGCGGGCACGGTTAACTCCGGGCGAAGGGCAAGTGCACGACCCGATTTGTCCTTGAAAGAGTAAAGTTGTTTAACCACCACTTCGCCGCTTTTCTTCTCAAACAGCTCAAGGTACTCAAAGGTTGGAGTTTCGATTTCTTCGTAGCCGTAGCGCTTGAAAGTGTTGTTCATCACGTGGGTGATGTGACGAATGCTCGCCAGTTCTTTACCCAGCAAATCGCGCGTTCCTTTCGGTTTTTGCATGGGCATCACGGCATGTTTTCATAAATGATTTCTAAAATGTTTACCAGATTATTAGAACTCGTGAAAACGACTTTTAGATAATCAATGTTTTCCAGATCCCCTTGGAATACCCTCACACCCACTGGGGCGGAGACCTCGATTGAGCCAATCAATTCCGTGGCTGAGGGAATCAGACGCGCGCTCATTACATTTCCACCCTCGTTAATGTTAATCACTAAAGTTTCTTGAATGTCCGGGTTCAGATGCGGTTGAAAGCCATATGATTCTATGAAATCACCTTGTGCATCGACAACAAAGGCCGTATACGCGTCGAGATATCTAATATTTTCATCAGTCGCTAGGTAAACATTCCCAACTTTCATGTCAAACACGACATTTTCTCGATTTTCACCGAAATCGAATATGATGTTGTTGTCATCACCCCACCACGTACTGGCGAATGCCTTGTTCTCAGCCCCCCAAAGCGTGCTCGCAACCTCATCTTGATAGCGTTGCTGATAACTTTGCTGCGCATAATAATATTCGTCGAAGCTAAAGACTGCGTAATCAATTCTAATATCGTAATTCTCGCGATAGGTGCGGATAATCCACCGCAACTCATTTTCATCCATCGTTGGGAAGCGTTGGACATCGACTCGCCTGCCGTTAACCTGATATAATCTGGCAGGCACATTCACACCATAGATAATGCCACTAGTGTCGCTCACATAGTAGATATAATCGGGCGGGCGGGGGGCAAACGATGGATCGTTCTCCCACTCGCCTTCTTCACCCATAACCTCGGCGCCATCAGTCACCGACGCTCGTCCAGAGGCGCCCGTTAGGAGGTGCCCAAACGACCATTGGATGGAAACGACAGAATTTTCCGACGTATTCTCTCGAAGCCAATCGAAAGCCTCCATGAACCCTTCATCCAAACCCCTGACACCATGCCATTCGGTTGGGGGCGTTGTTTGCTCAGCGACAGCATACGCATTAAAAACGAATGGTGTGACAACGATGCTGGCGCTAAGCGCAACCACGATTGGCGTCCGAAAATGTTTCAGCCATTCTCCGAACTGCTCGAATGAGACTCGCCGAACAAGCGAAGCAAGCACCGCCACACCCACGCCCGCCAAGACGGGTACAAAGGGCCACCACATCCGTTCGAAACGCGCCTGCCCCTGTCCTGGCCAGACCATTGCCGCGATAACGATGAGCCATGGAAAGACTAGCAGTTCCCAGCGCTTTCTCGACCAACAGAACTTGATTAGTGCTAAAGCGATTAAAATAAGAATAAATGTCGTCAAGATATTCATTCCATAAAATTTATTGATTGTATCGCTCCACGAGTTCGGCGCAGCCATCTCTCCTGCGTACCTAGTAAATGAAATCCCTCCGCCGCCTCCGATCCCAACATATCCCAGAAGGGACTGGGCGAAACCGGCCCACAACATTGGGCTCTGCCCACCAATTACCCAGAGCACGAGCGTCATTACTGCTAACATGCCCAGCACGCCAGCTATCAAACTCAAATGTTCACGGATGGTTGAAAAAAGAGCGCCGAATAAATCAGTTGTTTTGCGAATCAACCTACCGATAAATCCAGCTAGCAGAACGAACAATAATCCACCGATCACGATAGGGGCGATGAAAAGTGCCCCAGCCCATGCCAGCCCGAAAAGCCCGTACACCAACCCGGCCAAAAGTGCAAACTTGGGTATCTCGCTCCGGGGGGCCTTGAACAATTTTATGGTGAGATAAATAGTCCATGCCCCCAAGATCAACTGGATGGGCTCTCGGTCATACGCTCCAACTTTCATCCAGTAAATTGATGATGTTAAAACGGCCCCGAAGAACGCTGCCGCATAGCCCCCAACATCGCCCCCCAGCTCCTTGCCGATCAGGAAAATTGGGATGAGTGAGAGGGCGAAAAGCAGTGGCGCCCAGTACTTGACGGTGTCCATCAGAGTGACGCTGGGGTTGATGGCATTGACGCCTCTATGGAGCATTACCGTTATTAAGGGCTGAGCCTGCTGCGTGAGACCGACTGACAGCCCATAAGGTGAGTGAGAAAGGCGGTTGTTCTCCGCTAAAGCATTCGTTTGATCTATCTCGGCAGCGACATCGTAAACCCATCCGCTGTCCGAGGTGGTCAGCGTGTCATACTTCTCGCCGGGTATCAAAAGCACTGAAGTCGTGAAAGCCATCAGCGCAAGCAGATAGCCGACGAGCAACCATCGCCTATAGTTCACTCTCGCACCCGCTAAACTAAGGTCAAGTCAACTTTAAAAATCATCGTTGAGGTTGCTACTCTTCTTTCTTAGGTTCGGGTTCTTTCTCGCTTTCAGGCTCTACCACGCTCGGCGCTGGAGGCGGCGGAGGAGAAACTTCCTTGGTGCCAAACATAATCCATCCCAGCCAGAAACCTAGGCCAGCAAGGATGAAGATGCCGATGATCACTGGCAACACCAACCACAGCGGGGCCGTCCCATATCCCACCACGAAGGGGAAGTAAATGTATAATGCCGCGATTACAACGCACACAACGCAAAGCAAAGCCCCGATTGCCCTTGAAGTACCCACATGACCACCTCTAATATCCAAAGTTGATGGGGTAGTGCTTTTTAAATAACTTTCGTTGTGCGAGTTTAGGTAAGGATAACTGTCATAAGCTTTATCTCCCATCTTTTACTTGGGCCCGTGGCCTAGTCTGGATAGGGCGGCAAGTGGAAACACCCGCAAGCGTCCTAAGCTGTAGATCGAGGGTTCGAATCCCTCCGGGCCCGCCTCCCAAGTATGGCGTTTTCTGGGCCTAATCTCACTCATTACTTCTTGCTTGAGCCGCTTGATAGCGGAGAGTTGAGAAATAGCTAGACAGGATATAGGGATGTGGAATCACGAAGGGTGCCCAAAGAATTCTATCCGGACTTCCACAAACCGTGAACATTGCAGTATTCTCTTGCTTCAATCTTCTCTGCCTTTATTTCAAATTCTGCCTCTGGCATATCGCCTGGTTTCAAGAATTTTCTGCAAGTCGTGCCATCGGCAATTATCTCCACCCATCCTATGTAATGATTTTGTTCCATTGGATGGGGAACTGAACCGATTTTCACTTTTATTCCTTTTTCTGTTTTTTCTACAACAGGAACATGTTTCTCTAGACCAACATCTTCAGTCTTTTCTTTGAGTAATTCCATCGGCTGGCCACAACAAACAAGCTCTCCCACTCCTGTATGTAAAACTTCAACTATATTCCCGCAAATATTGCATTTGTAGATTTGTTTTAGTTCCGTCATATTTTTACCTCCTTTATTTTTTTATTTTGATCGTGATTATTTCAGCCTCTCTTCTGAGAGTTCTAAATGATCTTTTTCAACTTCAACAAACGCTTCAAATATCTGTTTTACTCTCTCATTTTCAGAATCCGCAGCTGCTTTTTCGTAAAATTCAATGGCCCTTGTTTCTCTTGCATGGGATTCTTCCAAATTTTCTTTATTGCTTGTGTGACACTGCTCACTTCCTTGAGGGACTTTGTCAAGCTTTAATATTTTCTTCCAAACACTGGCATGTTCTGCTTCCACTTTTCCTAAAGCCTTGAACAATAATTTTCCTTCATCGTCGTCTGTTTTTTCGGCAGCGCAGAAATAAAATGCAGCGTTGCTTACTTCTACCTGTAAAGCGCGCTCAGCGTTCGCTTTATCCTTCTCATTCAATTCAACATCAAAATTAACTTCGGCTTCTTTTGCCTCTTTTATGTAACTTCTATGAGCTCCGCAAAAAGGGCAGCTACTCGGCGGACTCTCCCCTATGTAAGGGTCCCCACAAATTTCGCATCTCCACAATTTCACCATGTTATCATCTAATTCCTTTGCTCAATTGTGGTTATTTGCCGCCACATGCCTACTTTATCCCACTAACTCATTGACCTCTTTTTTGCCCTCTTCCAATTCTTTTTCTTGCTCTTTGTCTTCTTTTACCAACAGGGCTTGGAATTCTCCCAAGTGTGTCTTTTCTTCTTTTGCTATGTCAAAAAGAATTTTCTTAATATTTCCATTCTCGGTCATGGCCGCCATTTGTTCATAGAGATTTATGGCATCCAATTCAGCGATTATCCCGACTCTTAGCACCTCTTTATCCAAGTCTTCTTTTTTTACTCTCTCAAGATTTGCGGGTATTTTTGATAACATTTTTTTACCCATTTAAATTTTAGTGTTCCTAATATTTAATTTTAGCAGAAACTCTAATCAGATAATCACACAGGCCGGCGTGCTGGTCGTAACCCGTCTTCTGTTTTCAGGCGACATTTAGCTGAGCGGGCCACCACCCACCTCCAGCAGGCGTTCATCGGCGGTAATTTGCCCTTGCATCCCGCGAGATGGCCGTTTCATCCCCGTCGACCCGACCTCAGCGTCACCGCATCCTAGCGCGAGTCGGGGGGTGTCGTTTCTGTTCCATCTTTACGATCTCTCGACCATGCCCTTGTGGGCTCGCGGACCTGCCCGATGGACGGAGTTTCCTCAGGCTTTCGCCCGGAAGTCGCCCACCAGCTCACCGGCACAATAATTTTATCTTTTGGAGATTAATAAGATACTGTAGGAACCATGAAGATATTTATCGCTGGGCCACTCTTCTCAAGCGAAGTGAGATTTAAACCTGAAGTTTTGACGGGTTCTTTCGAAAGCACGGCGATACAAACACTTAAACAGGGCGTTGGGGTAAAACGAGGCTTTTGAAAGGGCTGGAATGCAAGATATTTCCTTTCTAATTGGCGGACAGGCGGGAGACGGGGTGATGCGGACAGCAGAGCTCTTGAGCAAAGCATTCAACCGCCTCGGCCTCTACGCCTTCGTCATAAACGACTACCAATCCCTCATCCGCGGCGGCCACAACTTCTGTAAAGTGAGGGCCTCAGGCCGTCAGGTGTGGAGCCATCTGGAAGCGGTGGAGCTGATTGCAGCCCTTAACCAAGACACCATATCCCGACACGAGAATGAATTGACGAAGGACGGCCTCGTACTCTTCGACAGCGACAAGGCGAGTTACAAAGGATCATACAAGGCTTCCCCGATTCCGCTCTCTAGCATGGTCAAGGAGGTTGAGGGCATCCCGATAATGAGGAACTCGGCCATGATCGGCGCCATCGCCCACCTATACGGTATACCCCTCGAGCCCGTTAACGAAATCCTGACTTGGGCCTATGGTAAAAGGGCCGAGAAAAACATCGCGCTTGCAAAGAGGGGGTTCGACCACGCCAGGCAGAACTTCGACCCAATCCTCAAGCTCGAGCCGGTCAAGCGCGACCCGACTCCTTTCATCTCTGGGACCGAAGCCGTCTCGCTCGGAGCAGTCAAGGCCGGAATGAAAGTTTACATAGGTTACCCGATGACGCCCTCCACCCGGATCCTTTCCTTCATGGGGACACATCAGGATGAGCTCGGGACAGCGGTGATTCACCCGGAGAATGAGATAGGGGTGGCCAACATGGCGCTGGGCGTCGCCTACGGTGGAGCAAGGTGTATGGTTGGCACAGCCGGAGGTGGGTTCGCGCTGATGCAGGAGGCATTCAGCATGGCGGGCCAGTCCGAGATACCCGCGGTCTTCGTGGTGGGGCAGCGCCCGGCACCTGCTGTGGGAGTGCCGACTTACACGGCGCAGGCCGACCTAAGGTTCGTTCTCCACGTTGGGCATGGAGAATTTCCCCGCATAGTTGTGGCACCAGGAGATCCCGAAGAGGCGTTCGTGAAGGGTGGAGAAGCAATGAACCTCGCTTGGAGATATCAAGTCCCGGTCGTGGTTCTGATGGACAAGCACCTGCTGGAGAGCTACATGAGCATCGCGATTGATGAGCGCAAAGTAAATGTGGAGCCCAGTAGCGTCGCAGAAAGTTGGGAGGGTGAGTACAAACGATACAAATTCACCGACAGCGGGGTTTCCCCCGTAGTCTTCCCCGGAACGCCCGGGGCGGTGGTCAAGGTCTCAAGCTACGAGCACGACGAGCACGGATACGCGATCGAGACCCCCGAAGGCGTGACCAACATGCTGCAGAAACGACTGCTGAAGATGGAAGGGATAATCGAGGACCTGAAGAAGCGAGAAACTGTTAAAATTCACGGCGACCCCGAAGCGGAGAATTTGGTGGTTGCATGGGGATCAACCAAGGGAGCGGTGCTCGATGCGATGCAGCTAATCGACAAGCCGCTGAAGTTCTTGCAGGTCATGTATCTCAGTCCCTTCCCCGTGTGGGACGTTGAGGGACACTTGAAGCAGGCGAAGGACATCGTCTGCGTCGAGGTCAACATGACCGGGCAGCTTCGCTCGCTCATCAGGGAGCAGACGGGGCACTACATCGGGAAGGCGATACTCAAGAACGACGGGAGGCCCTTCGATCCCGTGGGGCTCGCGGGGAAACTAAAGGAGGAATTCGGGTGGACGTGAGGAGATTCGACAGCCCCGCCAAGAACACTTGGTGCCCTGGATGCGGTAACTTCAACATCCTCGCGGTAGTCAAGCAGGTAATGGCCGAGCTCGTGGAATCGGGGGACGTGAAGCCGGAGCAGATCGTCATCTCTTCCGGGATTGGCTGCCACGGCAAGATATCCGACTACATCAATGTCAACAGCTTCTACTGCTTACACGGGAGGGTAGTGCCGCCCCTAATGGGGATGAAAGTGGGGAACCAGCGACTGAAGGTGATCGGGTTTGCCGGTGATGGCGACGCTTACGACGAGGGGGTCAGCCACCTCATCCACGCGGCCCGAAGAAATCTCGACGCCACCTTCATCGTGCACGATAATCAGGTTTTCGCCCTCACCACTTCCCAGGTCACCCCCACCACCCCCATAGGGTTCAAGACCAAGTCAGTCCCAAAGGGGAGCTTCGAGGCCCCGCTTAACCCGCTCCACCTGATGCTGGCCTGCGGCGCGACGTTCGTGGCCCGGGGCTTCACCGGGGACCTGCAGCACCTGCGCGCCCTCATCCTGCAGGCGGTGCGACACCGGGGCTTTGCCTTCATCGATACCCTCCAGCACTGCCCGAGCTTCAACCCCACTCTGGAAAAGTTCAAGCCCAAAGTCTACGACCTCAACAAGGAAGGACACAACGTCGAGGACTTCGCGGCGGCATTGGAGAAGGCCAAGGAGTGGAATGACCGTATCCCGATTGGTATCTTTTACCAAGTGAAGAAGGAAATTTATGAAAAGCAGCTGCTGGGTGACCGGGTGCTCGCCGAAGAAAAACCGTTGCCCTCGGTTCAGAGTGTGTTACAAGAATTTATGTAAATTCTAACCCGCATCAGCAAAAAAAATAAGAAGTCGGAACGCCAAAAAAGTTCTTGGTTGTGCCAAAGTTTGGTGGAAAATAACTTGTCAAATTATGATGAGGCTCCGGTTTTAGAAGTGCTAGATAGAATAAGCCGCAGCGTAGTCAACGTGAGCACGATCAAGCTTCTTCACCACATTTTCTACAGAGTAGTCCCGCTTAAGGGAATGGGTTCTGGGACCATTATTCCAAAAGGCCACATTTTGACGAACAACCACGTTATTATGGGCGCAGAGAAAATCGGCGTGACGATGGTCGATGGGCATGCACTATCAGGGGAAGTGGTGGGGACATGTTCAACCCACGATGTGGCCATCATCAAAGTAAAGGAGAAAAAACTCCCATCCGCAGAACTGGGCGACTCTGATAAATTAAAAGTGGGTCAAAGGGTCTTTGCGATTGGCAATCCTTTCGGACTTACCGGTGGCCCAACAGTTACCTCTGGGGTGATAAGTGCTCTAAACAGGTCTATAGAATCTCCACGGGGTGTGATAGAAAACCTCGTTCAAACCGACGCCGCCATAAACCCGGGAAACAGTGGCGGGCCGCTGGTTGATATACGGGGAAAAGTGGTTGCCATCAATACAGCAATTATCCCTTTCGCTCAGGGCATAGGCTTCGCTATTCCAATAAATTCAGCTAAGAAATGCGCCGACGAAATCATTGCCCACAAAGGTGTGATTGGCCCCTGGCTTGGTGTAAGTGGATTAACTGTCACCAGAGAAATCGCGTCCTACTACGGTTTACCCGTTGCTAAAGGAGTTCTTGTTGCAAGAGTGATGCCGGGCAGCCCCGCAGACAATTCTGGAATAATTCCCGGCGATATTGTTCTTGAATTCTCTGGTAAAGCCACAAATAAAATGGAAAAACTGGTGGAGGAAATTCAAAAAAGAAAGGTTGGAGAAAAAGTAGAAATACGGATTCTCCGAGACTCGAACGTGTGGAGTGTCGAAGCGGTGCTGGAGAAAACTCCGTGAATAAAAGCAGTGTATTTATGGCTCTCATTCCACCAGTTTCTTGACTAGGGAGTGACCATTTGACAGGAAAGGTCAACAAAGAAATTTTAGATGACTTGCTGAACACATTGCCCGTGGAGATAACCTTTTTGGACAAGGACGATACGGTACGATATTTCAACAAAAACGGCGCCAGAATATTTCCACGCTCTCCCGCTGTTCTCGGCAGGAAGGTTCAGGACTGCCACCCCAAGAAAAGCCTACACAAAGTAAACCAGATAATAGAGGATTTCAAACACAACAGGAGAGATTCCGCTGAATTCTGGATAGATTTAGACAATAGAAAAATTTACATACGGTACTTCGCAGTGCGGAGCCGAAACGGGAAATACTTGGGCTGTCTCGAGGTGACCGAGGACATTACAGAGATTCAAAAAATAACAGGAGAAAAAAGACTTTTGTAGAGCGTTTTAAAGGTCACTTTTTTCTCTTTTCAAAAGCTTCAGCGCAGTGCACACAGCAAAAGGTGTATTCCTTTCCATCGATAACCTTTTCGCAAGTTGCAAATACGCACTTGTCCGCAGGGATTTCAGCGTTGCACATTTCGCATTTCACGAAAGTTTTCATTTCTCTGCCTCCTTTTTCTTCAGATAATCATTTATGGCCGCATGCAAGGCGTCTGCGGCTAGATTAGAACAGTGCATCTTGATTGGGGGGAGGCCACCTAAGCTGTCCGCCACATCGCTCCGGGTGATCTTTAAAGCTTCTTCGATGGTCTTCCCCTTCGCGAGCTCTGTGATCATGCTGCTCGTGGCCACGGCTGCTCCGCAACCAAATGTCTTGAACTTGATATCTTTCAACGTGGCGTCTTCAACTTTAATGTACACGGTCATTAGATCGCCACAAACGGGATTGCCCACGGTCCCAACTCCGTCTGCGTCTGGAATTTCGCCTATGTTTCGTGGGTTCCTGAAATGATCCATAACTTTTTCGCTGTACATTCATGTCACCTCAACATTTCTTTTGGGGTCAGGGGAGACATTGCCCTCAGCCGCTTCACCACGCCCGGCAACACCTCCAGCACATAATCCACATCTTCATCTGAATTTTGCCTGCCCATGGTGAAGACTAGGGACCCATGTGCCTCTTCGTGGGCTAAACCTATCGCGAGCAACACGTGGGAAGGTTCCAAGGTTTTTGAAGTGCATGCCGAACCCGAAGACACCTGAACGCCAAGCATGTCTAAATCCAAGATGAGGGACTCCCCTTCTATATAACTAAATCTGAGGTTGGCGTTGTTAGGAAGTCTCTTAGTTGGGTGACCATTCAAGTAGGAACGCTCGATTGTATCCCGAACGCCATTTATGAGCTTGTCCCGGAGCTTGCTCAATCGTCTGCCTTCGTCCGCCATCTCTTCTCGGGCGATTTCAGCCGCGCTACCCATGCCAACTATGCCCGGTATGTTTTCTGTGCCCGAACGCAGCCCCCTCTCTTGGCCGCCCCCCTGTATAATTGGTTGAATTTTGACTCCACTTTTGATGTAGAGGGCCCCCATGCCATTCGACCCGTACATGTCGTTGGAAGAAATCGACATGAGATCAATATTTTCTTCTTTAATGTTGATGGGCACCTTCCCTGCTGCGGCTACAGCGTCCACGTGAAAATAAATTTGGTTCTCGCGGGCTATCTTTCCTATCTCTCTTATCGGTTGAATTGTTCCGATCTCACTATTCGCGTACATAACAGATATGAGGACGGTTTTATCAGTTATTTCATCTTTGAGTTTTTCAGGATCGACCATGCCTTGTTTGTCCACTGGCATGTAAGTGATTTCGAAACCCTGCTTTTGAAGATATTTACAGATGTTTAGCACCGACATGTGCTCGATGGTAGTTGTGATTATGTGGTTTCCCTTCTCCTTATTTCGGTAAGCAACTCCCTTTATCGCTAGATTGTTAGAGTCTGTGCCCCCTGAAGTAAAAATGACTTCTTCAGGTTTTTCTGCTCCTATTAATCGGGCGACTTTTTCTCTCGACTCCATCAAGACATTTCTGGCGTTTGCCCCAAAAGAATGGGAAGATGAAGGATTTCCATAGTTTTCTGTAAAATACGGTTTCATTGATTCAAAGACTCTGGGATCTACGGGCATCCCGGCCGCATGATCCATATACACTTTTCTCATTTCTAACTCACTTCTCAACTTTCTTAATCAAAAAATGAAATCGGTCTTTCTCCTTCCGTAATTCAAGGAGTTGATGCCCAAGTCTATTAACTAAAAGTTTTATGTCTTCTTCGGCAGCTGGGTCATCAGCGATCACCTCTAAAACTTGGTCAGCGGCCAACTTGTCAATTTCCTGTCTTGTCCTGAAAACTGGCTCAGGACAGTAGAGGCCTAAACAATCCAGCTCTCGATCAGGCTTTTTCTGCGGGGGCAAAATAAGACCTACATATTTATTTCTAAGTTATCGCTTATCTCATTTTTCTTTTGGTGAATAGTTGCAGAAAGTCTTCCTACGGCTAAATCAAGAGGGTTATATCCGCATCCGAGGCAATGTCGAGGAAGGCCGCCGCGCCAGCGATCTCATCCACCTCAGGTATGAGGTCTTCCTTCTTTATGCCGAACATTTCCATAGTTGGACTGCAGGCGTAAATCTTCAACAACCCTGATGCTTTCATTCTTTTGAGCAATTCGTAGGGTGTAGGGTACTTCATTTCCCCCAGCCTCTTTTTCAGTTGTTCTTCCATGTGTTTGTAGTTGGCCGGTAGTCCCGCTTTTTCCAGGGCTCCCTTTACCAGCATGTTGAGGCCCCAGAAAGTGAAGTAGAGGTGAGTCTCCATGTCCATAGCTGTTGCGGTGGAACCAAGTGTGAAGGCACAATAGAGTCTATCTAAGGTGCCGCTGTGAACTATTATTGCCAACTTCCTTTTTTCGGGCATAAATTTTTCATTCCTTTTCTATTTTCTTCAACGGTGAATCACAGCAAATTAAGTCGCACACACTACAGGTGCAGTCGCTATCGATAGTCACCACGAGTCCGCATTTTTCGCATTTATACTTCTCGCCTTTCTTCGCCATTTTTTTATCCCCTGTTTATAAGTTTGTTCATTTTCATACTTATTTTTTTCCTTGGTGGTTCCCATTCCCTCAACGCCTTGCCCCACCAACCGCTCGATCAGCTGTTTTTTTGTCTGGAATGTCTCGGGTTCCGAGTTGCCATACAAAACTTATCTCACTGGGTCCGCCATCTTGAGAAACTTTTTACATTTGCGCGAGCACGATTAAACGGTGCCCCTGTGGTGTAGACCGGTCAATCATGCGAGCCTCTCGAGCTCACGACCCGGGTTCAAATCCCGGCGGGGGCACCAGTGATTCCATGCGACAGAAGGAAGAGGAGGAACTAGAGCGAAAGCTGCAAAAGAAGCGCAAGAAGTACCGCGCGGTCTATCGCAGGTCCTACAAGAAAGGACGCTAGTTTTATTGCCCATTCGAGAGAGGTTTATCCTGCGGGGGTACCCGAGTCAGGTCTAAGGGGCAGGACTTAAGATCCTGCGGCCGTAGGGCCTTCGCAGGTCCGAATCCTGCCCCCCGCACCACACATAAATTAAATTAACGATGAGCAACCAGTAGAATAAAGAAACCAAACCAAAGACTAGTAGTTCATAAAAGTTATATTATCAAAATATTAGGGTTTGAACTGGGAGGAATTGTTCGATTTGATGAAACAGGAGGTGAGGTGCGATGGGTAAGGGAGTAATTATTTTGCTGCTGATAGTCATAGTCTTCCTAGTGGCTGCATGGTACTTCGAATACTTAAACGTGGATGCTCTAATAGAGGATATACAAGGTCTACTAGGATAAAAATTTTTCCAACTTTTCACTCTTCACTGAAGACGGAGAAAATGGCCGCCCCAGAAGGATATGGGGCAACACTGGTCAGATTGGAAGCGCTCAATGGTCCAGTTTTGCTTGCCTTGACGTTACCGCTGCTATGAAAGTGTTAACTTAAGATACTCGCCTATTTTGAAAGCTTATTTTTACATCAGTCCCATGAAACCTCAACGGATAACTTAAGAGCTAAGTTCTCCCCATAAAAGATTGTTAAGAACTACGCAGATCGCTGGGTGTAAATGGCCAAAATTTTTGAAGTCGATTTAAAAAGTCCGAAAATTGTGGCAATTGCGGAGGCTGCGGCAACGATCAGGACTGGTGGCTTGGTTCTCTATCCAACAGAAACGGTGTATGGCCTAGGGGCTGACGCCTGCTCGGACGAAGCCGTTGCGAAAGTTTTTGCCGCAAAAGCAAGGCCATTGGAAGACCCAATCCCTGTTGCAGTTAACTCTCTTGAGCTGGCTCAGCAAATCGCCGAGCTAACGCCCACCGCCGAACTCGCTCTCAATAAATTTTTGCCCGGGCCACTCACTTTGGTGGTTAAAGCAAAACCAAAAAAAATTTCAAAACTTTTGACCGCTGGTACTGAAAATATAGGAATAAGAATTCCTGACCATCCGGTTGTGCTCAAGCTCATCGAGTTCGTGGGTGGCCCGATCACAGCGACCTCTGCAAATCTCTCGGGAAAATCAGCGCCAATTACAATAAGGGAGGCGCTCGAGCAGCTGGGCAAAAGTGTTGATGTAGCGCTGGACTCCGGCAAATGCAAATTGGGAACACCATCGACCGTTGTAGATTTCAGCTCTGGGCTCCCGCGGGTTCTGAGAGAAGGCCCAATATCAAAGAAGGAGCTCTCAACAATTCTCAAATGACTACTCTTGTCTCGACCGCTTTGCAATTGAAGCCGCGAAAACTCCTCCCCCGAACCCGTTGTCTATGTTGACAACCGCGATCTTGGGTGAGCATGTTTGAAGCATCGTCATGAGGGCACCTACCCCCTTCAGCCCCACCCCATATCCGATCGATGTCGGCACCCCAATGACGGGCACATCAACCAAACTTGAGACGAGTGAAGGTAAAGTCCCCTCCATGCCCGCTACAACCACGATGGCCGCCACCCCTTGCTCGACCATGTGCTTAAGGGGTTCAAACAATCGGTGGATTCCAGCAACACCAACATCGTAGGCTTTCAGCACCTCACAACCCATCACTTCGGCCGAGACCGCCGCCTCCTCCGCGACCGGAACGTCGGCTGTACCAGCTGCAAGTATTCCTATCTTCCCCCTCTTTGGGAAAAGGTGGTTCTTCTTTCTGACAACTACGGTTCTAGCCTTAGAATTGTGCTCAACCTCGAAATCCTTCCGAAGTTCTTTTTGAATTAATTTGAGGTGTTCTTTACTCGCCCGGGTAACTAGGGAGTAGCCACTCGTGCTCGCGAGAGCAACCGCAGCTTTAGCGACTGTTTCTGGGTTCTTTCCCTCTGCTAGCACCACTTCTGGAATCCCGACTCGGTGAATTCTCTCGACATCAAGCCTCGCTAGGTCGCCGATCCGCTTTATGTTGAGGGCCGCCAACTTTCGTTTAGCTTGCCCAACGGTGAGTTTTCCAGCCAATAGCGCATTGAGCACGCCTTCAACGTCAGTGATTAACTCCTTTCGACTTTTGGCCCCCATGAGACCACACTTCGTTTATTTTAGGTCGTGGGCTTTAAATTATCATGTGGAGGGACCCAAGGGGACGAGTATGGAAATCGGGTTATTGGGAAAAAGTGTGAACGCGCCGAAATTCTTGGGAGTGCTCTAAAAAGAATTTGACTGGTTCATCTCCTACACTCTACTGCTCGCCGAAAAGCACTTTGAAGACCCGGAAAGCAATAAAATTTACATCGCAATCGTCCTCATGGGCGATTACCTCTGGGACATCCACACCATCCGATTCGAGGAGGCCATCTATGAAAAGGATCGCACACGAAGGCGCAAGATAGCAACGCCTCCTCAAGTTGTAGTCGAGAAAGCACTCACCGAGATTCGCGCAGCCTACGAAAAAGCTAAGGAGCTGCCAGCCCAGATAAAAAGGCGTCTAAAGGAAGCCCAAGAGCCTCAAACAGGAAAGTGATGCTACCTCGATAGTTCCTTTGCCCTTCTCGCGGCAGCCTTCACCGCACTTTTAAGCGCGTCAGCCACCTTTCGATTTTTTAACACCTTGAGCCCTTCGATCGTCGTACCCTTCGGAGTGCAAATCATCCCCATCAGCTCTTCTGGCGTCTTTTCTCCACGCAAAATTGTTTCTCCTGCACCCTTCGCTGTCTGCGCGGCAAGCTTGAGCGCAACCTCGCTCGAGAGACCAAGCTCGACCCCAGCTTCTTGCAGAGCTTTCACGATAAAGTAGAAATATGCCGGGCCGCTCCCGCTTAGCCCCGTGACTGCGTCCATCAACTTTTCATCCACTTTGAACGTCGTGCCCATGCCGGCTAGGAGCTTCTCCACCAATTTTTCATCCTCGCGCGAAGCCCTCTTGCCCAGAGAGAAGCATGAGGCCATCTCGCCAACAGCCCCACATATGTTTGGCATCACCCTCACCACGCGGGCGTTCGTTCGTGCTTCAATAAATTTTGTTGAGACCCCTGCCGCAACCGAGATGAAGAGCTTGCCATCAGAAATTTCCTTGGTCTTCTTTAGCACGGATTCGACGATATCTGGCTTCACCGCGATGAGCACAGCATCGCATCGCTTAACCAATTTTTGATTGTCACCAGTAGTTTCGATGCCGAGATTTTTTAATTTAGTTAGATTTTCTTCCCTGATGTCGCTTGCAATCATCTCTTCGGCACGCAGAGCCGTGGTCTCTAATAAACCTTTCACCAAGGAACTGCCGAGATTACCGCAACCGATAACTCCGATTTTCATCTCACTCCCGCATCCATATCGTTCAAGGATATTAAAGTGCTAACCTCGGAAACCTTTTAGATTTCAAGTGTTAGTTTTAATCGAGCCGCCGTAGCTCAGTTGGTAGAGCGCCACCTTGGTATACCGTACAAAAAGGTGGAGGTCGCGAGTTCAATCCTCGCTGGCGGCTCTTCCAAATTGTGTGAAATAAGGCAAAGTGCTTTAAATACTAGCACCTAGAATAGAGTTTGGTGAATCCGTGACATTGTTGGAAGGGTTAATCATTTCCATAGTTTTTATAGTCGCCCTATTTCTGCTATCCGCGATAAGAATCCTGCGGGAGTACGAGCGGGCGGTGAAATTCAGGTTAGGCAGGTTCGTAGGCCTTAAGGGGCCCGGACTCTTTTTCATCGTACCTGGAATTGACAGGCTTGCCAAGGTAGATCTCCGCGTCATAACCTTGGACGTTCCAAAGCAGCGAATTGTGACCAGAGATAACGTAAGTGTCGATGTGGATGCGGTGGTTTACGTGCGCGTCTTTAAACCCTCAGATGCGATTATGAAAGTTGCGCGTTATCTCACTGCCACAAGTTTATTGGCTCAGACCACGCTCAGAGATGTCCTCGGCAAAGTAGATTTGGATTCTTTGTTGACCCAGAGGGAAGACCTCAGTAAGAGTATCCAGAAGTCTTTGGACGCGGCTACCGATCCATGGGGCATGAAGGTAACAGCAGTCACCATAAGGGACGTCACAATACCGGACGAGATGATGCGTGCGATCGCCAAACAGGCAGAGGCCGAGCGAGAGAGGAGGTCTAGAGTGATTATGGCTTTAGGCGAGTCCCAAGCCGCTGCCAAGATGGCTGAAGCCGCAAAACTGTACGAGAAAAATCCCGCTGGCATGAGGCTGAGAGAACTACAGATGCTGATTGAAGTCGCTAGGGAGAAAAACCTCATCGTCGTCACCCCTACCCAAGCGGGGACGCCACTGGGCGAGGTAGCAGGTTTAGTGTCCGCACTTAAAAAAAGAGGAAAATGATGAGTTAAGTTTTCCGGCGTTTACGGTGTTTTACCACGATTAGCTTTATGCCCCGTATATCCTTCACTACAACTTTCTCACCCGTCTTGATACTAACCTTGGAAACCGCAGTCCATAGTTCCCCTTTCAGCCTGACGAGCCCCTCGGGAGCGATGTTGGTGGCGGCAACACCGATCTTCCCAATCAACTCCTCTTTGCCAACCGCAACAGGCTTCTTCATGGCACGCCTCGCTAGCACGATGAAGATGGCGAAGACAGCGAGCAGAACTATCGCCATTCCCTTCGCAACGTTGCCCGCGACCTCGATCCAGGGCTCTTTATCGATCATCATCAGGCCCAAGAAGAGGGCAACTCCCCCACCAATCCCAAAAACACCGAAGCCGGGCGTGAAGAGTTCGGCCGCAATCAGCACCACTCCAAGCAGGATCATCGCGACCCCGACGTAGTTTATTTCGAGTACTCCCAAACCCCAGAAGGCCAGCAGCAAACATATCACGCCAGCTATGCCGGGGACCCCTATGCCCGGGGTGGTTATCTCGGCTAAGATGCCAAGCAGTCCGGCGATGAACAAGATAGAGACTATGTTTGGATCGCTGAGCACCCTCAACACTTTTTCGAAGATGCCCATCTCGAGAGTTTCTACCCTAGCTCCGGATAAGCCAATGTTGTCCAATATCTCGTCGACGCTGCTGGCGCGCAGCTCTATTATCCCGTTGTCGAGAGCTTCCTGAGGCCCCATCGTTAAATTTTGGGCTACGAATAACTCTGCGACATTTTTGGGCCGTCCTCGTTGATCGGCTACCTCCCCTATCCACTCCGCCATAGCCGCGGTAATTTTTGGATCCTCAGGCCTCGGTTGCGCGGCCCCGATTGTTGTTCCGTTGTCCATGGCTGCAGTATTGGACGCTAGAAGGATGAAGGTGCCCGCGGAGTAAGCCCATGCCCCTCGTGGTGTGACCCAGACAACGAGCTTCACCTTCGCATTCAGCATTCTATCGACGATTTCCTTCGTCGCCGAGAGCAATCCACCGGGCGTGTTCATCTTTATTATCAGCGCAACGTTGTCTCGCTCGGCCCGGTCAATTGATTTCCTGATGAAGTTCGAGATGCCGGCGTCGATCGTCCCGTCTACCTCTATTACATAGACCACTCCTTGCTGAGCCTTACCCAAGTGGGCAGTTGCTATGCAGCCAAAAATTATCAGAAAAATCGCGAGTACTAAAATTCGCTTGTTCATCGGCTCGCAACCCGCTTGATGTCGCCCTTGCCAGGTGGTAGCGCTCGCTCAAGTTCATCCAGCGAAACCTCCACCCCTCCAGCCTGCAAACGTGTCCGGACTTCACGTGCAAGCTCGGATTTCTTTAACCCTCCTGGGACGACCCTGACAACAGTTTGCGAATGTTTTTTAATCGCGCTCAAAGGACCGCACGTGATCACCGGTTCATCATTAACCATCACGGCACCAACGGCCGCCTCGGTTGGAACTTTTAGAAAGTTGCGTTTGCCCCGAATCATATAGCTTCCTTTTGGTAGGTATGCACCGGACGATACTCGTTTTGAAACTTGCTCGGGCATCACCCAGTAGACATCTAGTTCCCCCAGTCCCTCCCGCCATGCCCGCGAGTGCATCTCTGCGAACTCCGCTGCCTCCCTGAGGGTAGTTTCGGATACTTCTTTACCTGCTGCCTTGACCACGACATGGGGTGCGCCAACTATATCGGCGTGCAGGTATCGATCGCCAGCTTCCATGTGTTTCTCAACAACCTCCTGATTGGTCTTCACATCCCGTCCTCCAATAACCAGCATGTCGTCGGACGAGATAAACCATCTATAACGCTCAAACCACTTCAGTTTCCTGCGCTTGCGTGGCATTGTAACCTTGAGCTCGGGCATGCCAACGGTGAGCAATCGGTCAAGCTCCCGCCTTGTCTGCTCCATGGCGTCCTTCGCCCCCGCTGCTTTTTCCGCTGATTTCTTGTATCGCTTGTACAACCGCGACGCATTCTCGAACGCGGATAGACGAAAGTCGAGGAGAATACGTTGCCCAGCTAGCTCGAATTCAATTTTTGCAGCCTCGGGGTCAACTTTTCTGATGACCTTTGCCCATAACTCCCCAGCCGCTTTAGCTTCATCTATTGCCCCGATTGTCGATTGCCACCCTTTCGCGTGCCTACGCTTCCCCAAATAGCTCATCACGTCATTTATCTGCGCATGGTGGATTGCGGCGAGGTCTGCCTTCCGCTTGGCACTGCTGGACTTCGCATAGAGGTCCGCGAAGTGTCTTTCTTGCTCCACCAGCCGCCTGCGAAGCTTATTAAGCCTCCCTTCAAAGCGCTTTCCCTGTGTCTCTGCCGCTGAGGTGACTGCGAGGGTACCGAAATATTCATCAAGGGCCTCTCCAAATGAATCAAACCTTTTCACCCGCTTTCCTATGTGCGTCTTGAAATCAAACGGTAGAACATCTACAGGTTTGTCATCATCATATACGATATGCGCCGCTGGTTCCTGTGTGAACAAGCTCTTGAGGGATCGAAGGATTGCAATGAGTTCCTGCTCGGAGAGTTCGCTGGGCCTGCGACTTTTCGCCACCGCGGCTCGAGCGCATATCTCCTCGGCAAGCGGGCCCCCCACGTTCAGATTTATCGCTAGGGCTCGCACCACATCTGGAGCCTCTCCGAGAGCACGGCGCAATCCCTGAACATCCAGCTCCCGTATGTCAACGCCCTTCGTGGGTGGGTGAAGATACCTTTCGCGAGGCTTGAGCACGCGATGCCGCCACACTTCAACTCGGTAGGGTTGGATGATATCGAGCTGGGCGTTGCAGAGAATCAGGTTCCCTTTACTGAAGAGTTCCAAGATGAGGACGCATTTCTCCTTTCCAGAAAACTTGAACTCGACAATACGTTCTAAATCGGGCTGTTCAACTGCTGTCAGTTGTGCACCAACCAAGTGCTTGCGCAAAAACATCGCGTAACCACTCGGTTTTTTTGGGGTTTTATACCTCCTGCTCGTGAGATGGGCCCTGCAGCCCGGCTCGAGAATCAGGTCTTGGCGCCCCTTGTCTGGCGAGCGCAGCCGCAGGAGGAAAACTCCGTCTAACTCGTACACGTTATCGACTCGACCACCGATAGCGTTTTTAAGCTCTCGGGTGCAGACCATAATGTCCAAGCAAGACACAGATAACTTCATGCCATCACCAGGTGTATGATATGGAACTCGTGGCTAAAATTACCCTCCTGTTTGCGGGCTGTGGAGCGATAGCCGGTTTCATCTCGGGGGTTCTACCGCGGGACCTACCGCAAGAGCAAGGTAGCTTAGCGCTCCTTGCGATCTTTTTCTTTCTCTTTTATATTTCATATAAGCTGGCACCCAATGCCCTAAATATCTCCCCTGAGGAGTTCCCAGGTGGAAAGTGGACTGGATGGGTCGCGTTCAAGAAAGGATTCGGGGGATTTTTCATCATGTGGTTGGTCTTGTGGATATTGATTCATACCATTCTAGTTTCCTGATGAACCGTCCTGACATTCACTCATTCCAATCGCTGTTTTTTATTTCCTCACCACATATCTTGAGAGGGGGCTGAGAAATGATCAAACAAAAACCACTTGAAGGATTCGTTGAAAAAAAGATAAAAATTATAGCAGACCACCGTGAGATCCCATCCGGCGTCGTGCACGAACTCACGCAGCTCGGTGTAGAGGTTGAAGCACGCCAGCTTAGCGTTGGCGATTTCATCCTGTCAGATCGAGTAGGGGTCGAAAGAAAATCCGTTGGCGATTTTTTGCAGTCGATCGTCGACAAACGGCTCCTAAGTCAAGCCAAGCAGTTGAGCGAAACATTTGAGCGCCCGGTGCTCATCTTGGAGGGCAGAAGTTTGCACTCGCGAAGAAAGATTCACCCGAACGCGATTCGCGGTGCACTCGCCGCGCTTGTCGTGGAGTTCAACATTCCAATATTACCGACTCGGGATGAAAAAGAAACGGCGCTAATCCTCGTCGCCATCGCTAGGCGCGAACAGGTGGGAGAAGCCCGAGAGGTCGCGATACGTGGTGAACCCAAGAGTTTGGCTTTACCCGAGCAACAGCGATTTGTAGTCGAAGGACTGCCCGGTGTATCAGCTGTGCTCGCCAAGCGGCTGCTCGAACACTTTGATACAGTTGAGCGGGTGATGGCAGCATCCGAAGATGAGTTGCGGCAGGTGCGTGGCATCGGACGTGAAAAAGCCAAAAAAATAAAGCTAGTGCTTAACAGCAGGTATGAAGGTTCTGAAAGCTAGCTCTTGACACTCCCACGAATGAATTTAGGGACTTTCTCGCTACAATTTTTGTAATTTCTATTAGTTGGTCGCCCTGCACGGAGCAGTTCACACACGGCCTATCCTCCTTTTTATACTCTGAAGCCTCTCCGTTGCTTCTCCAGGCTTTTTCTTCTTGCGCTTTTTGACCTTTTTCTTCACTTTCTTTTTCATCCTCGCCCTCAATGCTCGCTCCTTATCCTCGAGTCCCGTTATCCTGTCATCGTATTTTCCTATCAACTCATCGTAGGTGCCTCTGCCTATGGAGCCATTTTTGAAGTATTTTACGGCAGCCTCTTTTTTGAGCCTTAAAGCTTCCTTCTTTTTCTCCAGCACCATTTTTAATCTCTTTTTAGGCGAGGGGGGCTTTAGGCGGAGTGATACGACGACCACCGCTGCCGCAATTATCGAAAAAATGCCCACCAATAGAATCAGCGGGAAGGTGGTCGGTGTATATACCTTCACTTGGAACGATTTTATTTCCTCCTCGTTCCCAGCCGCGTCCGTGGAGTGGTATTCGATTGTGTGCTCACCCTCGCTCGAAATCACGAACGTGCTCCCTGTTTGCCACTCGCCGTTATCAATCCTGTAATTTGTCGACTCAACATCATAGGCGTCCGTACTGGTTAGCGTGACCACAACCGAGCCCTTGTAGCCATTAGCGTCCAGATTTCCAGCCAACGAATGGGTGGTGTTTGGTGACGTTTGATCTAAGATTATCAAGTCTCGGACTATCTGTCCAGTATCCCCAACATTGTCCCTGACCCTGATGTAAATGTTCTTGGAACCATCGGGTGCTTCCAATGTATAAGATTTCGATGTCTGATAAGGTTCCCATCCGCCCCATATCACCCCGTCGCTTGAAAACTGCATATCGACTGAATACCGCGCGGATATGGTCAACTCGACACTCGTGGAGTTCGTGTATTGGCTCCCGGCCTCAATTTCAAAACTCAAAACCGTCGGGGCGGTCAGCTTTGCGATGAAGCCCCAAGTAGACGACCAATTTCCTGATCCTGCGGCGTTTGTCCCCCGAACTCTCCAGTAGTGGTGAATTCCATACGATAACTTTTCGGTTTCGGAAATGGTCGCGGTCGATTCTATCGTAGTTTGGGTGTACACGATGGTTGAAAAATTGTTGTCAGTTGCCACCTCCAGCGTATAGGATATGGCCCCCGCGACATCGTCCCAGTCAAACGTTGGAGTGCGAGTATCTATGGTTATTCCGTTCTCCGGTGAAATCAAAGTGGGCGCAGCTGGAAGTATCAGTTCAGTTATCTCTAGCTCAACATTTATGGTGTGAACCTGAACACCACATTCGCCAATCACCTGGTAAGTAAACGTGCCAACAGTTGCGGCGGCAGTCGTCTGGAACATTAAAGTACTATCAAAATCCGGGGAGCCGGAGGGCGGTAAAAACCTCGGAGTGACCCCCCCTGGATCAGTTCCAACCCATATGCCAGTCAGCTGTACAGGTACTGCTCTCCCAGAAATAAGCTCAACATGAATCGTTGTCGATACCGAGCTGCCCTGCTGGACCGTGAGGCTGCTGTGAGATGCGCTTATCGAGAAGTCAAATGGTACATAATCGATCACCACATAAATTTGTGTTACCACAACTCCACTGCTCACTTGTACCCCCGCTTCCAAAGCGTTGACATCCTCAACTGTCCACGGTTGATTGTCTGCTGGGTTCTTTTCCCATCTCTCGGAAAATACTGCGTAATTAGCTTCTTCTGCTGTTAATAGAACAGACAGGCTATCTTTGTTATCACTTCTTATCATGATATAGAATCCCTCTTTTCGCTGTTCCACCCTTCTTGCAACCACATATATCGTGACAGAGTTTACCGCCGAGCTAGCTGGGATCTCTGGGTCTGATAACGCAAACGTGTCTCGGTCGTCTGGAGTTTCCGACGCTATATAGCTGCTATCCCCGTCGGCGGATGTCTCGTCCACTGCCTCCCAGTGTGCAATATTGTCGGGAATAACATTTCCAAATTCCGTATACGTTCCGTTATCATTTGGGCGCAGTGTTTTTGAACCGCCAGCGCAAACAGGCACGGGCAGTGTAATCAAGCATACCAATAAAGACATCGCTACTGCAGCCACCAGCAAAAGCGCCGCAGACGGCCACCGCGATTTCTTAGTCCGCTTCAGTTCCTCCATCCCCTTCCAAGGCTACTCCGGCACCCACAGAGATACCCAGTTTTCACCATACACATGTTCGCCATCACCATTTTAGTTCCCTCTTTATAATACCAATAATAAATCTAACTACAAAAATTTAATGCATAAAAATCTACCAATTAGGAGCCAAACATTGCTTAATTTATGTCAAATTTATCCGATCTCTTTCAAATCGTCCTTTCAATTTTACTGCTGGCTCCGTATCAATTCTTTTCTTTGAGTTCCTTGAGTATGCCTCCATTAACCTTCGACCCCGGTTCGAGCGCATCTTACCCCGTCAGCTTATCTCATCAAAGAAATCTTATAAGAATCAGTATCCCACAGACGATTATTCCCGCCCCGACCAACTTCGCTATCCACTTCGCCGAGCCTGCAAATAGAGAGAAGATCTTTCCAAGGTTTCATAGTTTGAAAAGAAGAGACCTGCCTACTTCTAACTATTCCATCCCGGTCTTAGAAAAACATGCCGAATACATGCTTGATCGCCAAGTTTGTCGCTCATGAATATCACGAGGCTGTGTCTCCTTGACGGTTTGTGCTTCTTCCGCCCGAAAACCGCATGAATCTGCTTCTCTTGACTTTTGGCTTGACCTGCTTCTCCAGCTTTTTGACCAGCTTGGAGTATTTTCTAGCCCAGTCCAAGATCCTAGATCCATAAATCTTGTACCCGCGATGCTGGTACATGAAGTCGATTATTTTGTTTAATGGCAGACCCTTCACGTAGAGACGCAAGGTCTCTAAGATAACCTCCTTTGGATAGGTCATCCCCTCGAATCCGTCGTGCTCGATGAACTATCGCTTGCAATCTAGGCACCTCCACTGCTGTTTGGTGACGTATTTACGTTTCCGCTTTCCGCTTTTACCACTCGCTCTGAATTACAGAATAAGCATCGCATTAATAAATGTATGATTTTTAAAGTTAAAAAATGACCGATTTGGAACGAAACCGCAATTAGAAAAGGTAAAAATACTAATAAAGGAAGAGGCAATTAAATATAAATGTCAGAGGTCCAAACAATTAAAGGGTGAATTTTTGGAAAAGTTGGCAAAAACGGGCATCAAGGGTTTAGATGAATTTTTGGGCGGCGGAATCCCCCGAGGAACGTCCATACTTTTGCTTGAAGAGCCTGGAACAAAAGGTGAAACTTTCGCCACGAAAATCCTTTGCGAAGGTCTGGCAAGTGGTGAATACGGCCAGTTCGTTTCTTACAATCACCCACCCCCTTTTGTCAGGTCGATTGCCGATGATCTCGAATTTAACGTGAGACCATATGAAAAGGCGGGAAAGCTACAAATAGTCGATGGATACACGCAGACCACCGGGGCTAAACAGGGTCTGACAGATGCGAAGTACATTATAGATGACATAAGCGATTTGAACAAAGTTCACCGAACCATCACTGGGGCTAGAAACTCTCTGGGCGAAAAAGCAAATGACAACTTCCGATCTGTCCACCACACTTTTTCCGTATTGATGCTCTTTGCGGGAGATGCCCCCGTTTTGAAGTTCATGAGGCACCTAACCGTGGCAGCCAAGCTTCAGGGGGATATATCAATTTTCATATTAAATCCGCACGCGCATAGTCCAACAACCGTGAACTGGGCGATGGATTTTGTCGATGCTGTGTTCGAGCTATCATTGAGGGGGAAAGAGAAATACCACCGCTGGATAACGGTTAAAAAAATGCCTGGAATAAATTACATCATAAAACCAACCCCATACAAGTTAACCCACAAGGGAGTTATTCTAAAGGGTTGGGGAATTACTTCAGAAGGTTAACCTTCGCTGCCCCTTCCCATGATTACTTGGATGCTTGGCTAACCACACAATTTAAGTTTTATTCAGCCTCGAAAACGCGTTCGCCAGGAAAGACCTCTAAGCCTTTCTCGGTTATGTTGAGGGGCACGATTTTGTTTACGTGCTTCGCTCCCCTCAACTTTAGGATTTCAACGGCCCTCGTCCTTATATCCCGTACCTTGCCGTAATAAAAGACCAAAACACCATCCGCGAGAAATTCTTCCACGCCAGTTCTTGAGTATCTCTTCGGGACTTCCTCCGTTTCTGTTATCAAAAACGTCATCGCCCCAGTCTTCTCAAAAAGCCTGAATAGTTGTTCTATATAAATTCTGTAACTCTCTGGTTTTCCTGTGAACGCCGATTCAAGGGCAGAGACTGAATCCATCGCAATCATGTACGGGTCGGAGCCCTCAGGGATCACTTTTGGTATTCCCTCCATTCCCATCGGCAACTGACCTGCGGCCTTTGCAAGTAGCGCTTCGACAGACCTCGCTATACGGAATGGATCCATCCTTCTTACAATTAATAAATCATTGTTCACAACGCTGTCGATTTTCCAGCCAAATTGCCTCATGTGTTTTTTCAACTTCTCCGGAGATTCTTCAAATGTGATATAAAGGCATTTATGTCCTTTGCGAGCTGCATTATACAGAGTCTGCAGACAAAAAATCGTTTTTCCGGTTCCCGGCCCTCCCGAAACGAGGATGTTTGAGCCTTGTGGGATGCCCCCATGTTCGATTAAATCATCAAATCCGGGAATCCCAGTTTTCACCCATTCAGGCCTACCCTTAATCCCTTTTTTACGTCTTTCCCGCCCCTTCGCCAGTTTTTTCACGGCTACCTCAAGGGCGGTTCCTTTTCCGTCCGTTTTAAGAAATCATGCATATGCAATCCGGTAGATATTATCAAAGTTTAAATAAAAGGTTTCCTTTCAACTCACAAAATTGTCCACTTTTTTCTCGGCGATTTACCTCGTCGTCACGCCCTAAAAATTAAGAAGATGGCTATTGATTGTTGACTATTTCTTTATTGGCAGCGTGACAAAAAATGTCGAACCTTCCCCTAGTCTACTCTTCACCCTTATTCTTCCACCATGCGTCTCCACGATCGTCTTGCATATGCTCAATCCCAAACCAGCACCTGGAACGGTATGTTCTGCTTGGAAGAACTTTGTAAACAGCTGGGGCATGTCCCTCCTAGCTATCCCTATACCTGTGTCCTTTACCTCGACTAAAATATTTTCTTTCTTCTTTCTGGCATCAATCGCGACCCTGCCCCCTTCCGGAGTAAATTTGATTGCATTATCGATCAAATTAGTCATTACTTCCGTTAGCTGCTCCTCATCGCCCCGTATCAATGGCAATTCTGCTATTTTTTGAGTTAAGATAATCCGTTTTTGCTTGGCCAAAGGTCTCATCCTTTTAACCGTATCTTGAATGATGTCCGCTAGTTGCAAATTTTCCATCTTAGGCTTCATTCTCCCCGATTCCAGCCTAGATACCTCTAAAATTTTATCGATTGAACCACCAAGACGCCCCAGCTCTTTATGAATGATTTCCATGGCATTCTTTTGTCTTTTGGTAATTTTCCCAAGTTCTCCACTATTCATTAACTGCAGAAAGCTGCGTATGGAGGTCAGCGGAGTTTTCAACTCATGTGAGGTCGTGCTGAGAAATTCATCTTTCATACGATCTACTGCTTTCAGTTCTCTGTAGGCCGTTTCCAATTCGGCAGTTCTTTCCCCTACCTTTCGCTCCAATTCTTCTTTGCTCAAGAGAGCTAACTTTTCTTTTTCCAGCATGCCGTCAGGTATCACTTTGATGATTTCTGAAAAAGTTGGCAATAACTCAAACTCTGATGGCACCTTTTCTAATAATGTTAAGCGAAAAGCATTTTCAATAATTTCTTTCATAAGCCCAAAAACTATATCTTTTTGAACAATAGGAAAACAAATTCTCATTACATCAGAAGACATGGAGATTACCTCTCTAATACTCTCCTCAGCAGGCAATCCCTCAATGCCCCTATAGAGATTGCTGAGATCCACCGTGCCATCATCAGCTATTTTGACTCCGATTATCATCGGTTTTTTCTCGATGAGCTCTCTGAGCCGATCTCTAATCGTCTTGATGGTCTCACGCTTGCATCGCCTTAAAATTGGCTCAAGGAGATCTTTGAGCAACATGAATGCAAAGGTTTTTGCCTTGTCGTGTGCAGCCATGCCTTCAGGCAGATACAGCAAAATTCCATATTCGTATAAGAGTTCATTATGTTTACCAAGCGGCACCCCGGCACTATCTAAGACCTCACCATGTAGCTTGATTTCTGCCGCCATCACCTCCAGTACCATCTCAGCTGCGCGGTCATACGAGGCGATGGTGCTGTACAAGTCGATGAACATCGAGTTTAACGTCGAGAACGCGTCGTAGAGCTCCGATATGGACTCCCCCTCACTTATCTCGTCTAGAGTTTTCATAACCCCATTAGTTTTTAATACTCCCTCATTGGTTATTTCACAGCCCTTGAGGATATTATGTTCTGCAGCGCACCTGCTCAAAGCACCCCTCAATGACTCAATACCGCTTAAGGGTAAAGTGGCTGCCAAAAAGCTGTTCGTCATATCAGCGTATGTACGTAACACCCTTACATCATCCCTCAGCAGTGCTTTTTCCTCGGTTGCTGTTATTGCTGCTACTGACGGCTTTAAAGACAAAAAGTATTTTCTAGCACCTATTGATAAGTTAGCAAAGGCAAACGTCAGAACGCATAGAACAAAAACAATGAGCCAATCAGGCCTAAGAATTATTGCATTTACTATGGAAGCTGGTACCCCGAGAAATACGAGAACAACTATTCCAATGAAGTAATATTTCCCATAGGGGGTCATGAAACCTGCCTTGAACATGGAGATTCCCGCTATCCGCTGAGCAAGCCTGCATCTATGGAATTCTCCTGCGACGATGAGAAAAACTGCAATTAGAAAGACAATTAATCCAGCTAAATCAAGTAGGGGCTTAAAAGAGAGGTCATACATGCCGATAACAACGAGAAGAACCGAAAGGGCAACAAGAGGAGAACATACAGCCTCAAGTAGGTTGCTTATGCGCCCCCTCAAAAAAGATGCAAGTTTGAAGCTGTAGTACGTAAACAGGATTACAAATGCTAAAAACGCCCCCACCAGAGAAAACACGGCGACTTCCAAAGTGCTCAATTATTTCGGCCCCCCTCTATTTTTTATTGAAAGTTTAATAACTTAAATTTTAATCTTCTTCATTTCCCTTTCTATGCTTACTAATTGCCTGTTCGAAAAGCTACTGGGGTCTATCGTGACCAGCAGATTGGATTTGCTTTTGGTCATTATCTTCTTCACCCCATTCAACCAACTCATCACTCGCTTGAAACCGTTCGCCATCACCATGGAGTCTATACAATCGACAAATACCACGCCCTTCCATTTCCCAGCAAATTTAGAGATCGTTAGCGTGAGCTGGTCAAGCTCGTTCGGAGGTATAGTTTTTTCTTTTGCATATCGCGTGAAAGTCAACCAAACCATGTGCACTCCGTTCAACCCATAAGTTTCCCTGACCTCCCGCGGATTTGTGCTGGTAAGACATAAGGTCCGAACGTGTTTCGCCAATCCGGTAAAGAAGTTGTAGCCCTTCTCAGTGTCTGCCCCCCTAATGAAATAAATTAAACCGCTTTTCAACCTGTATTCCTCGGGCAACTTGAGATTTTTGAGTATAGTGTCTAAAACATCTTTGGGCAACTCAACATCTTCAGGTATTGCGTCCATAATCCCGTAGCGTAGCAGGAAATCGCAGTACTTGCGGCACAGGTCGGAAAACGCGTCGGATATTATCATGCAAGTTCGCTCCGCGCCGATGTCTCTCCTGATGGCGGGGTAGCATGCATTTAGGGTGGTCGAAAAAGTGAGCGTCGTTTCCTGCATACCATCCCCCATTTCCATGCCTGAAAGGTGCTCATATAGCCCGCTTAGGTCGAGCATTCCATCGCCGGATATTTTGACTCTCGCGACTACCGGCTCCTTCTTGGCCAGTCCCTCAAGTTCACGTTGGAGTTTCTGGATTGTCGCACGCTTGCACTCTCTCAGAAGCGGCCCAAGGACACGCTTGAAAAGTATATATGCGAACGTTCGTGGTTTGTCCTTCCCTGACACACTCTCCGGCAGCCCCAACAGAATCTCGTGCTCATCTCTGGGCTCGTATCCTCGTCCTAGTTTCATTTCATTGATTACTTCCCTCACTATCTTGCCCGCACTTTCCGGCGAGGCCACTGCGCCAAATAAATCGATAAGCCCTGAGTTAAGGCTTGAAAATGCCCTTAGTAACTTGAGCTCAGATTCTTTCTCACTTATTCCTCTAAGATTCTTTAACACCGCATCCGCTTTTATCGTGTTTTCCGCTGACCAACATCCTTTGAGAACTGGGTGGTCTTTCACGGACTTATTAAATACTTTTTTACCTGCTTTGATATCACAAATAAGGACCATACGGCTCAATAATCTATTTGTTAACTCAGCGTAGGTTGCAAGCAAAATTACATATTTTTTAACAAGAGTTTTCTCGGGCTCCTCTAACATAAATTTTGGCATGCGGGCAATTTTTGATATTTCTCTGCCAGCTAATGCTCCGAGAATAGCCGAGATGAAAGTAGATATCGATAAAACCAAGATAAATACATCCTGTCCGGTTTTGATAAACACATAGAGTAAAAACCAGACAAGTATCGCAAAAAAAGCGGAACTGACAATGTAGTCCCTAAGTTTGGGGCTTATCGGTAAGTAACGTATTAGAAAAAGTACTATTGACATTGCTCCAATACCAAATGTTGCAAGTACCTCAACCAGCATGCAATTTCCTCGTAAGAGTGTAAACTGCATGGATTGATAGGACCCCAATGATAGATGGATAAATGAAAATGATCCATCCATATTCGTCGAGAACCCCACCCAGATATAGGAAGAGGATACCTATGGAGAGTATTGTGCCACCAATGAAGCCCAACCCCATAGTCCGCCAAAGCACCGGAAAACGAAGGAATTTCATAGCATTGACGACATTGCGAATGGAGTAAGCGGTAATCGTAAAACCAATACTTATAAACAAAATAATCAATATGTCGAACATTTTTTTCCTCGTTTCATTCTTTAGGGTAACACCTCGATAACATTTCACACATTTTGTAAATAATTGGTTATGATAATAAACTTTTGGTTTAAAAATCGTTTAAATGTTTCTTCTCTTCTCATTAGACACCACCTGCACAACCAATATCTCACAGTCTAAATTATTGTTATTGTTTTTAAATAGACCCCAGTATTATTGCGATAGGAAAAATAAGCATTGGCAACGAGAATATTCCATAATATTTCCTTCCCTTTACCTTACCATAGTCTTTTTGAAACTCGAAAATACCCATGAGAACAACAATGGAACCGATCACGCCCGCGATCAAGTAAAAGAAATTCATACTGCCAACGAAATATGCTAAGAAAAACAAAAAAATGGTGAATAATCCAAAAAACGCTGCTATGTAAAATGTTTTCTTAACACCTATCTGCATAGGAAGTGTAATACGCCCAGATTTTTTATCTGAGCTCACGTCAAGAATATCTACAACATTTTTTGCAGTCATGTTCAAAGAACCTATGAGTAAAGACAGGGGTATAAGAACAGGTTCATACCTCCACCCGGCTGCTGCTGCCCACCCTCCTATGAATGCTGTAGCAAATGCGGTGGATAGTATAATACTTGCCCAAATGCCTCTTGCAGTCGCGTGAACAGGGGGCGCAGAAAAGATGCAAGCGTTAATAAGGAAAATAGTCGCAAAAATTTTAGCCGGGAGATTCAGAGGTATGATTAAGATTAAGATTACTGCAATAATATAATCCAAACCGATAATAATTTTAACTTGCTTTAAAGTTAACATTTTCCTGGAAATCGGCGCGTCTGGCCTACCAATTTTATCCGATTCCCTATCGATGTAGTCATTTATTGGGTGGGCTATGGCATGTAAAAACCAGAATAAGAGACCAACCTCCAACATTAGAATCAAATCAAACGTGCCGGCTAAGGAAATACCAGCAATCGCAGTAAGAAATGCTATTATGGCAAACTGTGGCCTGTGTATCCAAAATGCTCCCTTCGCTATTTTCTTTATGTCGTGTTTTTGCATTTGACCACCTGCTCCGAAAACGGCTTGTTGAAGAAAGCGCATTATTTCATCCAGTGCTTTTTGCCTCCCTTCAACCCAATCACCTCTATTTCGAATGGCATAAACTATCTTTAGCCGTTCAACCAAGCACTATATAACTTTAATGAACTTTCCGTTCACATACTATTTTTCAGCAAAAGTAGTCCAAGATTGAAATCCTCGCCCTATTTTGGAAATTTCTCAGCGAAAGCCGGCAAACCCCCACCAAAATGCGTTTTTAGTTACATATTACCCCAAATTCAAAAAATTTTTGCTAAAATCGAAGTTTATTATCTCAAAATTGAACCAAATACTGGAATAAAATACTGGAATAAAGTTAAATAATAGAGATTCTATACGTTATGTTAGGGATGATGCAAGGTAGGATGGATAACCTCACTTGCGGACTCTTAAACCAACTTGAAGGAGGATGAAAAAATGGCAAAACGCCTTGTGTATAAAAAGCATGCTAGCATCGTCGTTTCCCTGTTACTTGTGACATCGCTGTTATCCATTAGTCTCACCGGTATTTCGAAGGCTGAACCTGGTTACGCCGGAACCATCTGCTGGGGCGGATGTAGGTCGTCCACTTATGGTATAGACCCATTACCAAGTACAGTAGAGTGGGAAAGAGACATTAAAAGCATGGCAGGTTATTGGCGCGGCTCTACACCGGTTGCGGTTTGGTTAGTTGGGGTCATGACCGCGGGATGGGATAACATGATCTTACAATTTCCAGAGCCGGATGGGGGCCCCTACGAGAATATAATCTTCGAAAACGTTGACCGACACGAGAACTACCTCGCCTATCTTGATAACGTCGGGATAAAAGTATGGTTACAGGTCGAACCAGCATTTGCAGATATGAATACCCTGATCGACCTCGTATTAAACCAGTACGGAAACCACGAGTGTGTGATAGGCTTCGGAGTGGATGTGGAGTGGCACAAATACACTCCGGAAAACAGCTTTGGTATAGCACCGACTGATGCTGAAGCGGAAAACTGGGAAGCCCATGTAAAGTCTCACAACGAAAATTACACGTTGTTCCTCAAGCACTTTACTGGGAATTGGATGCCGCAGAGTTACAGAGGGGATATAATTTTTGTCGATGACAGCCAACAAATAAAGAATCTCGCTTCAATGGTCAGTGAGTTCACAGCATGGGCCTCTAAATTCTACCCCAACCCCGTAATGTACCAAATCGGATACCCTGCCGACAAGAAGTGGTGGGGCAAGCTGGATAATCCGCCGAAGGAGATCGGAGATGCGTTAGACGAGGCAATACCCAACGATATGGGAATTGTCTGGGTAGACTTCACCCTGAGAGATGTGTTTCTTCCCCCAGGTGAGGACACAACGCCGCCCGTGATATCGGATATCGCCACTTCAGACATAACGGGCAATTCAGCAACTATCACGTGGACTACAGACGAAATCAGTGACGGTGTGGTCAATTACGGAACCACCACGGCTCTGGGGAGCTCGGAATCGGATACTGGGATGTTCGTGGACCACATAGTAACGCTCACGGAGCTTTCCGCATCTACAACGTACTACTATGAGGTGAAATCAGAGGACTGGGATGGAAACACTACAGTCGATAACAACAACGGATCGTACTACCAGTTCACCACTCTAGAAGCAGATGTAACGCCACCCGTCATAGAGAACGTCGCTTCCTCGGACATAACTCAAGATTCAGCTACCATCACTTGGGACACGGATGAAGCCAGCGATAGTGTGGTCAACTATGGAACCACCACGCCGCCAGGAAGCACTGAATCTGATGCGGCGATGGTCACAAGCCACTCGATAACGCTAACGAACCTTTCCGCATCCACAACGTATTATTATGAAGTGAAATCGACGGACGCGAGTTCAAACACTGCAGTCGATGACAACAACGAATCGTATTACACATTCACCACCTCGGCACCGGACACAACGCCACCTGTCATAGAAAATGTCGACGCCTCAGCCATAACGAGCAGTTCAGCGACCATCACGTGGGACACGGATGAAATCGCGGACAGTTTGGTCAAGTATGGCACGTCACCAGGGAGTTACACGGATAACAAATACGACTCAGCTTACGTAACGTCACACAGCATCGGACTCACCAGCCTGACGGAAAATACGACTTACTACTACGTCGTCAAGAGCACAGACCCGAGCAACAACAGTTCCGAAAGTTCTGAGTACAGCTTCACAACATACGCATCGGGAGCACAGGTGATGCACGTCGTCGACATCACCATGTATCTTGTAGTTCGTGGTTCAAAAACACATGCTCAGGCATCGGTGACTGTCCACGATGTCGATGGTGTTGGAGTTCCAGAGGCTACAGTGTATGGTCACTGGGAAGGTGACTGTCCCTATAAAGAGTCTTCTTCATTAACGGATGCCAATGGTGTAGCACCAAAATATAATATACAATCTGACACAGTATCGAATCCCCCAAGTGGGACGACGTTCATTTTCGTGGTAGATAACCTTGTCAAAGAAGGGTGGACATACGACCCCGAGGCAAACGTTGAGACGAGCGACAGCATATCGGTGCCATAGTGACGTGAAAAAGATATGGGGGTAAAACGCCATCATACTCCTATTATCTTTTATTTTTTTTTTTTGAGTTTGACTCCCGTTTAATGGTCTGGGGGGTGGAACCTAAAAAAAAGAATTCAAAGTTCTTACCATCTTAAATATCATAATTGTTTTATTAATATTTAGGATGACGCAAGGCAGGATGGATAACCTCACTTGCGGACTCTTAAACCAACTTGAATGGAGGATGAAAAAATGGCAAAACGCCTTAGATATAGAAAGTATGCTAGCATCGTCATTTGCTTATTGTTAGTCGGAATGCTCTCAAGCATTTGTCTCAGCAATATCCCGCTAGTGAAGGCTTCTCCTGGAGCTATCATATACGCCGGATGCAGGGAATCCACCTATGGTATAGACCCATTCCCAGAACCAGAAGAGTGGGCACAAGACATGAAACTCATGGGGGGCTATTGGCCCGGCTCTCAACCGGCTGGAGTCTGGATAGTTGGAATACTTGCCGGGGAGGGCGATGATTTTATGCTATGGACCGAGTGTAACCTACAATTCCCATCGCCCGGAGGTAGCTACGAACACATAATATTCGATAACACGGACCTTCACGAGCCATACCTTGATTACTTTGACACCCACGGGATAAAGGTGTGGCTGCAGGTCGAACCAGGGCTTGCAGACGTTCCTACTCTGATCGACCTCGTGTTGGACAGGTACGAACACCACGACTGTGTGGTAGGACTCGGCATTGATGTGGAGTGGCACAAGCAAACCGAAGAAGACTGGGGTGTACCGGTAACTGACGCTCTAGCGGAAAACTGGGAAGCCGAGGTAAAGTTACACAACGAGGATTACACGTTGTTCCTCAAGCACTTTTGGTACACATGGATGCCGCCGACATACAGAGGGGATATAATTTTTGTCAATGACAGTCAAGGTTTTGGAAACCTCAATGGCATGGTTTCCGAGTTCGATGACTGGGCTGCTAGATACTATCCTAACATCGTAATGTATCAATACGGGTACCCAGCCGACGAGAAATGGTGGAAAAGACTAAGTAACCCGCCGAAGGATATCGGGGACGCCATAGCAGCGGTAGTCGAGCAGGACATGGGACTGATCTGGGTAGATTTCACCTTGAGAACGGTATTTCCACCTCTGGGATCAGACAATACTCCGCCAGTAATATCGAACGTGGCTTCTTCATCCATAACGTACGATTCGGCGACCATCACTTGGGACACGGATGAACCCGGCGACAGTGTGGTCAATTACGGAACCACCACGGCTCTGGGGAGCACGGAATCAAAAGTGACGATGCTCACAAGCCACTCGATAACGCTAACGAACCTTTCCGCATCCACAACCTATTACTATGAGATACAATCGACGGACGCGAGTTCAAACACCGCAGTCGACGACAACAACGGATCTTACTACACATTCACCACAGCGGAATCGGACACAACGCCACCTGTCATAGAAAATGTCGCCACATCAAACATAACTGGCTATTCGGCGACCATCACTTGGGACACTGATGAACTCAGCGACAGCGTGGTCAGATATGGAACCACCACGCCGCCAGGAAGCACTGAATCTGATGCGGCGATGGTCACAGCACACTCCATAATACTCACGAATCTTTCCGGATCTACAACGTATTACTATGAAGTGCAATCCACGGACGCGAGTTCAAACACTGCAGTTGACGACAACAACGGATCTTACTACACGTTCACCACCACGGAAGCTGACACGACGCCCCCAGCGGCCCCGACGGGACTCACTGCCACTGCGGTGAGCCACTCGCGAATCGACCTCGACTGGAACAACAACACCGAGAACGACCTGGACCATTACCATGTCTACCGGAGCACGACGAGCGGCTTCAATTGCGATAACAGCACGTTCTTGGATGAGACGACCGCGAGCGATTATCCGGACACGAGCGTCGACGATAACACCACCTATTACTACAAGGTGACAGCGGTCGACACGAGCAGCAACGAGTCGGATCCTTCAAACGAGGCGAACGCCACGACACCTGAAGCCCCGTCCGGACCTACCATGCATGTCCTTGCGATCAACATGGAACTCCTCACGCTTGGCCAAAGCTACCAGGGCAAGGCGATAGTTTACATCGTCGACGAAAACGACGACCCGGTTCCGACTGCCACTGTGTACGGTCACTGGGAAGGAATAGCTCCCTCAGGAACTCAAGATAAAGACACGGATGGCGATGGTATAGCACCTTTCTGGTCTGGCAAAGTGAGAAACCCCCCGAGCGGGAGTCTCTTCATCTTTTTCGTGGACAACGTCGCAAAAGATGGATGGACTTACGACCCAGCATCAAACGTCGAGACGAGCGATAACATAGCAACACCATAGCGGCATAAAAACACGACAATGGGGGCAAAACGCAAAAACTGCCCCCTTATCTTTTATTTTTTGATGGGCTGATTTTACTCTCGTATTTTTTCGTATACGGAGAGCGTATAAGGGTACAAACCTAGGTTCAAACTCTTAATATCACTAGTCCGAAAACTAGAGATAACGTTGCTTCTCTGCCTCTCCCGCACGAAGCGCGGCATGGGCAGCGGCTATTCTCGCGACCGGAATTCGGAAGGGCGAGCACGACACATAATTCAAACCAAGCTCGTGGCAAAATTTTATCGATTCGGGGTCGCCCCCATGTTCGCCGCATATCCCTATCTCCAGCTCTGATCTCCTGCCCCTGCCAAGCTCCACACCGATTCGCATGAGCTTTCCCACGCCTTTCCTGTCCAACGTCTGGAATGGATCGAAATCGAGTATTCCCTGCTCGATGTACTTGAACATGAATTTCCCCTCGGCGTCATCCCGTGAGTAAGCGTAAGTCATCTGCGTCAGGTCATTGGTCCCAAACGAGAAGAACTCAGCGAACTCCGCGATCTCGTCGGCCGTGAGGGCGGCGCGAGGCACCTCTATCATGGTGCCGAACTTGTAAGACACATCGACCCCGTGCTTCAACATCACCTTGCGCGCTACCTGTTCGAGTTGCTCGCGCACTACCTTGAGCTCGTTGACGTGCCCAACGAGGGGGATCATGATTTCCGGTTTCGGGTCGCGGCCCTCCCGCTTGAGTTCACATGCCGCCTCGAATATCGCCCGAACCTGCATCTCATTAATATCGGGGCGGGTTATCCCAAGCCTGCATCCTCGGAGCCCCATCATCGGGTTGGCCTCCCGCATTGCCTCAACCCGCTTCAGAAGTTTCTCCGCGGCTTCGAGTTCAGCGGGTTTCTCCCTGCTCATCCGCCGCATAATCACCTCTTCCAGCAGTTCCTCGTACTTGGGCAGAAACTCGTGCAGGGGTGGGTCGAGAAGCCTTATCACCACAGGCAGGCCATTCATCTCCTTTAAAATCCCCTTGAAGTCGCCCTTTTGAATCTCAAGCAATTTTTTGAGGGCACCCTTACGCTCTTCCTCTGTCTCGGCGAGTATCATTTGGTGGACGAGTGGCAGTCTCTTCTCCTCGAAGAACATGTGCTCGGTTCGGCACAATCCTATTCCTTGAGCCCCAAGCTCTCTTGCTCGTTTAGCATCCTGCGGGTAGTCGGCGTTCGCCCAGTTCTGCAGCCGTTTGAACTCATCAGCCAAAGAGAGAAGTTTTTCGAACTCGACGGACATTTGCGGCTCTATTAACGGTGCCTCGCCCAGTATGACCTCGCCAGTCGAGCCGTTTATTGTGATCGTATCTCCTTCTTTAACTGTTACTCCACCTACCTCGAACGACCGCTTATTCAGGTCTATCTTGATGGATTCGCAACCGACTACTGCGGGTTTTCCCATTCCTCTCGTTACCACTGCCGCGTGGCTTGTCATCCCCCCTCTAGATGTGAGAACTCCCTGCGCGGCGATTATTCCTCCCACATCGTCTGGACTTGTTTCTGGCCGAACGAGGATGACTTTCTCCTTTTTTTCACCCATCTCCTTGGCCCGCTCGGAATCGAACACAACTTTCCCAACCGCAGCGCCCGGACTAGCGTTAAGACCTTTTGCGATTATTTGACCCTTGGCCTTCGGATCTACCTGTTTATGCAACATTTGCTCAATTTGTTTAGGCTCAATCCTCAGAACAGCTTCCTTTCGAGTTATCAATCCCTCCTCTGCCATCTCAACCGCTATCTTGACTGCGGATTGAGCAGTTCTTTTCCCAGCCCGCGTCTGAAGCATGTAGAACTTACCTTGCTCGACTGTGAACTCAACGTCCTGCATCTCGCGGTAATGTTGCTCTAGCTTTCCCACAATTTCGATAAGCTGCTGGTATAGCTGTGGGGATTTCTCCTCAAGTTCTGCAATCCTAAGGGGAGTCCGAACCCCAGCTACAACATCTTCTCCTTGGGCGTTGAACAGGAATTCGCCGAAGAGCGCCTTCTTGCCAGTTGCGGGATTGCGGGTAAACGCAACTCCTGTTCCAGAGTCGGGCCCCATGTTCCCAAAAACCATGGTAACAACGTTGACTGCGGTATACAGATCATGAGGTATTTTGTAGAACTCGCGGTACTCTTTTGCTCGCTTTGTGTTCCAAGATTTGAAAACGGCGCTTATCGCCCCTCTGAGCTGTTCATTTGGGTCATTCGGAAATTCTTCGCCTTTTTCCTCCTTTATTATTTGCTTGAATTGCCTCACTATTTCTTTCATGTCTTCGGCTTTCAATTCGGTGTCTAGCTTGGCCCCAACTTTGTGCTTGTGCCCATCAAATGCCTCCTCAAACTTTTTACCGTCGATTCCGAGCACGATCTTGCCGAACATCTGGATGAACCTGCGGTAGGCGTCGTAGGCGAACCGCTCGTTTTTTGTCCCTTTTGCCAGCCCCTCAATGCTCTCATCGTTAAGTCCGAGGTTGAGGATAGTGTCCATCATGCCCGGCATCGAGAGCATCGAGCCAGAGCGAATGGAAACGAGCAGGGGGTTATTTAGGTCGCCGAAGTGTTTGTCCGTGAGTTTTTCAAGTTTCTGCATGGCGGCTCCAACTTCGTTCATTAGCTCACCCGGCAATTTGCCCCCGCTTTCGTAATAGCGCCTGCAGACCTCGGTGGTGATCACAAAACCGGGGGGTACGGGTAGTCCAAGTTGTGCCATCGTGCAGAGGCCGGCACCCTTGCCCCCAAGCAGCTTTTTATTCGAGCCGTCCCCCTCGTCGAAGAAATATAGGTTCTTTGCCATGAGCGCGCCTCACCGTTCAACACAGGAAGCATTGCTTTTATCCTTTTTGGGACACCACTATAGAAGGGTTGCGCATGGAATGGCTCACACCAGTCAAACCCGGTTTTGGAGGTTTCGATGAGCCTTATGAGCGGGCTAATGTGGTGTTCGTAGGAGTGCCCCTTGATATTACTTCAAGCTATCGCTCGGGTTACCGCTTCGGCCCAGCTAGGATTCGGGAGGCGTCGGCAAACCTTGAAACATACCTGATGGCGGCTGGGCTGGATGTCTTCGAGCGGCTCAACATCTCCGACCTCGGCGACCTAGAAGTTACGCCCACAGACCTGAAGGCGACGGGAGAGCGAATCCTACGAACGGTCCAAAAGATAAAGGGGGACGAAAAGATGCCCGTCCTGTTGGGGGGCGAGCACACCCTGACTTACTTCGCTGCCCAAGCTTTCGACGATGTGTTCGTGGTGCAACTAGATGCCCACCGCGACCTGCGCGACGAGTACTTGGGCGATAAAATCTGCCACGCGACGGTCATGCGGCGAGTGCTGGATTTCCTGCCTCCCGAACGCCTGGTGCAGGTCGGAGTTCGCTCCTGCTCAAAAGAGGAAGCAGAATTCGCGCGCGAGGCAAAGATACTCGCTTATAGTTCCGAGCAGGTCATCGACGACGCATCCCGGATAATCGCGGAGGTGCGCAAGCTCGTCGGCAAGGCGCGCGTTTACCTCACCATCGATTTAGATGTCCTCGATCCAGCCTTCGCCCCCGGAGTTGCGACGCCCGAGCCTGGTGGGCCTTCGACGGTTGAAATTTCGCGATTGGTTCGTGAGCTTGGAAAACTCAATATATGTGCTTTTGATGTGGTAGAATTGGTTCCACCGCACGATGATGGCACCGCGGCCTTTGCAGCAGCGAAAATTATTTACGAGTTGTTGGCGGCGATTGCCAGTTCATCCAAGTAGTTTCTGTCCCCGCTCCACGACGATTCTAGACGGCATGGGCAGCTTCAAACTTGCGCGGCGAAGCGCTTCCTTGGCGACGAGCGCAAACTCCTCCGTTATCCGCACGCTCATAATCTTTTGCCCCGAGCTAACCCTTGCAGCAGTGCCGATTGGTCTGCCGAATGATCGGGCCATACCATCGGAGATTCGGTCAGCTCCCGCCCCGGTTGCCATGGGGTTCTCGCGCAGAATTTGGTGGGGGTAGACGCGGAGCTTGAAATGGTAATTGTCCTTGCCGGCCTTGACCTCGAGCAGACGGTTTACGGCGATGCGAGCGGCTTCCAGCGCGTTGTGCCTTATCTGTCCGGTCTCCTGCGAAATTAGGGACATCTCGACTGGGAAGTCGCCCTTAGGGTTGCCCATGTCGAAGAAGGTAACACGTATCCCGGGGACTCCCTTAACGTACTCCCGGCGGGTGTAGGCCGGGCCACTGAAGTAGCGGTAGGTCCGCGCGGGTCGAATCGGCATGTGAATCACTCTTAATAAGGTTTAAATCCTCCTATCTTAATATAACTGCTACCCAAAATTATGGTAGGCGTGCAAATGTCATACATGATAATCGTCGGAGGGGGCCAGACTGGCTCCAAACTGTCCAAGCGGCTGTCCGATCGAGGACACAACGTGGTGTTAATAGAGAAGGACGAGAAGCGGGCCCACGAGCTAGCAGCCGAGCTGGACGTGCTCGTCATTCAAGGCAACGGCGCCGACATAGACACGCTGAAGGATTCAGGCGTCGATAAGGCCGACGTGCTGATTGCGCTCACCCAAGCAGATGAGGTCAACCTCATGGCCTGCGAGCTGGCTAAAAAGATGGGCGTCCGAAGGGTGATAGCCCGCGTCAACGATGAGAAGCACGCCAAGATGTTCGAGGAGCTCGGAGTCGACATCGCGGTCAGTTTAGTGAGTGCCGCGGTGATGCTCTTCGAGAAGGCTGTGACCGGTTCCGGGGTCTACGGGCTGCTGGGAATAGGCGGCGGCAAGGGCGAAGTCGTGGAGGTCACGGTCGGCACAAGCTCGAAGTCGGTCGGGAAGTTCATCAAGGAAATAACCATGTCAAAAGGCTGCACGTTCGCAATGATAACCCGGGGTGATGAGCTCATTCCCCCGCGGGGTGACACCCAGATCCAAGTGGGAGACCTCGTCACGGTCGTGGGCAAACCCGACGCTGTTTTGAAGGTCACCCGCTATCTGCGCGGTGAATAGGATTTTGAAGCGTGGAGTTCGACTATATCTTTGTCCCGAAGTGCATACTCCCGGGGCACCTGTTGTCCTGGAAAGCGCGTCGACCCCCACACTCGAGCGAATTCCAACTCTCGCGCGAAATCTTTATGCACCGCGCTCGCGACGTCGAAGACCGTCGAACCCTTTGGCAGTACCAGCGGGCGCTTTGCCTGTTCCTTGTCAGGGCGTTTAGTGTAAATGCGGATGAGGTCGAGATTTTCGAAAATCGCTCGTTTTAGCCCCTCTCCAGCCTCTTGGACGGCAATCGTCTGAAAGCGGCCTCCGAACTCGCGTTCTAGTAGTTTGAATTTTTCCTTGAGATCGAGAGAGCCGCATTTTGTGAGGAGGATGAAGGCACGGCGATAGACCAAGGATTCGTCGAGCGATTCTTCGAGTTCCTCGGCCGTCACCGGTTCGTCGATGGTCACGAACGCGTTGTGGATGCGGTGTTCCTGCAAAATACGTTTGAGCTCCGCCTCGCCGCCCTTGAACATACCTGCCCCCCGAACTTCAATTCCTCCCGTAATCCTGCGCTGGACGCTGAGCTTGGGGGGTCGCTGGTTGAGCTTGATACTGGCCGCCTCAAGCTCGTTAATCAGAATTCGAACCTGCTCAACCAGTTTCGTTGAGGCATCGATCACTAAAGCGATGACATCCGCGTTTCGAGCGATGCTGAGCGGCTGTGCACCAAGCCCTTTGCCGAGACTCGAGCCCTCTATTACAGCTGGAACCTCCACAAGCTGTATTTGAACATCCTCAAATTGCATCATTCCCGGCACCGGGTGCTGAGTGGTGAATGGATAAATACCGATTTTTGGGCGGGCGGCCGTGAGCTGGTGCAGCACCGTTGACTTCCCAGAGTTCGGTGCCCCAACGAGCGCGACCTGAGCGGCGCCTTCCTTCCTAACGGCAAAACTTGGGCCACCTCTCCCGACCCGACGCGCCTGTTTCGCCTGCAGCTCTTGGCGGAGTTTGGCTAGGCGCCGCTTGAGCATCTTCAGGAGCTTCTCGGTCCCCTTGTGTTTCGGGGCGAGGCGGATGAGTTCCTCGGTTGCCAAGATCTTCTCATCTATGGTTCGTGCTTGCTGGTAGCGTGCCTCAGCCTTGAAGTACTCGGGTGTGAGATTCGCTGGCATCTCGTCGCCAAATTCTATTGGGGTGGTCCAACAATATGAATATCGGGGGGGGGGAAGCCTGCAGCGACAGCCAAATCGGTACTCAAGGGCGACAGATGGCCATTCAAAAACCAATAGAACTTGGGGTGAAGGACTGGCTAAAACGCCCAATAGTGGGTGCGGAGGCAAAAACTGTGGGAAAAACCCCAAGATGAAAAGCGACGGGGCGTAAAATTGTGCTGAAGAGTAGTCGAGGGGCCAAACCGCGTCATTTTTTTTTAGTCGTAGTTCCAAGTTGGAAATATCTCCACTTTTGGAAAAATCCTTAAATAGACAGGCGCCTCAGCTAAAGAACGGCGGGGATAGAAGCCCACGGAGGCGGCCAAACCGGAGTCTAAGGACAACGGGGAGCCGTGTAAACACCCAGGCAAAAAACTGGGGAAGGACGCGGATAAGCTTCGTGGAAGAACGAGGCAAGGCAACGACTGCGGGAGAAAGATCCTAACGCGAAAAAGTGGCGAGCAAGTGAAGTGGTCGAGATTCACAAACTCGTTGAAGGAGTAGTGGAAGGGTCGAAATCCCCGCCATTTGTTTTTAAGGATTAAACAGGTGACGCGAGTACTTTAAAACTCTTTTCACCCCAAGCGAGCGAAGCAGTTCGGGAGCCTTGCGCAGGAGAACTCGGAAGAGTTTGTTGTGGTGGTCAAAGTCGAAATTTTTTAGCACCAGCATTTGCACGTCCTTTCTCTTTAGAAGTTCGAATATTAAATTCAGGTCCTTATCTGACATTCGTTCAAAAACTTTGCGCGCGCGAATTCCCAGCTCAAACTCGCGCCCAAATTTCTTCATTACAGCCTGTTCATACGCACGCAGTTTTTTGGCTGTGGGCTCACCCTCGAGGGCTTCCGCTGCTACTTCTGCCGCAAGCTGAGCGCACGAGAGTCCAGTATAGATGCCGCCGCCCGTGAGGGGCTTGACATGACCAGCAGCGTCGCCTACTAGCATCACATGGTCGGCGTAAATCTTTCTAGTCAGCGGTTCAGGGATGAGCCCAGCGCCTAGGTTGAAGATTTTACTGGATTGAATCTTGGTGGATGCTGTTGGACATGTCTTTATAAAAGAGAGAAGCTTATCAAGGGCATCACCTTGGGAAGTGCCGAGCCCCACGCGGCAGAGGTCGCCGGCCTGCGTCAGCCAAGCAAAGAAGCCCGGCGCGAACGAACTGCCGAAGTAAAGCTCGGCGGTATCGGCTCGGACTTCCGCAAAGGTTTCGAGCTGAGCGCATTTAAAGTAGCGTGCAGTTTTCAGTAAACCCACATCCCGCGCTACAATCGAAGCTGGACCATCCGCGCCAATCACCAAACGCGTCTCGACCTCGGTTCCGCGCGCGCCCTTGAGCTTCACCACAGGCCTGCGCCCGAGTTTGAGCCCCACGCATCTCGTCCTTAAGAGCATGGTAGCTCCAGCCTTCACGGCTTTCCTCGCTAGTTCCCGGTCGAAGGCGGCACGGTCAATCACGAATGCCTCCACCTTGCCACGAGTTATCTCAACGGGCCTGTTCGATGGGGGATAAAAAACGGCGCGACGAAGCTTCCCGAGTACCCATTTTCTCGGCTTGATGTTCAACTCCCGGAGACCACCTGTCCCCACTACGCCAGCACAGCAGGCGGGATTCCCGACTTCACCGTGTTCTTCCACAATTACAACTTCAAAACCACGTTTGGCAAGTGCCTCGCCGACAAAACATCCCGCAGGTCCGCCGCCGACCACAGCAATATCTGCTCGCACTCCAGCACCTTACAACTTTTTATGCGGCGACTAGATAACCCTAACGAGTGATTAGATGCTAGATGTGGTCGCATACGTGCTTTTCGGACTGTTTCTCCTGATGGTGCCAGGTTTCCTCTTCACGCTCGTGCTCTACCCACGTAAGGAGAGCCTCGATTTCTGGCAGCGCATGGGGGTCAGCTTAGGCCTAGGTGTGCTCGTGCTCATCTACCTCGGTTTCGTGCTCGCTCAGCCAAGTTTGAAAATGCTCACCTTGGCACCATTCGTGCTTGCAGTGTTTGGCGTATGCCTGCTTTTTGCGCTCATAGCGTACTGGCGCGGGGGGCTGGATGTGGCAATAATTTATGCGCGTGCATTGAGGCGAAAGATAAGCAGACCGAAGCCGCCCAAACCCAAGCCAGTTCCACCCGAGGAAAAACCAATCCCGCCCAAGCTGCCACCCCCACCCGAAGAGCTGCCAACTCCACCTGAGGGGAAACCAGCTCCTCCACCCGAAGAGCGGCCAGCCCCACCTGAGGAGAAACCAGCTCCCCCACCCGAAGAGCGGCCAGCCCCACCCGAAGAACAACCTGCTCAACCACCCCAACCCCCCGAGGAGAAGCGAGAAAGTGGTGAAAGTGTTTAATTACAAGCAGGTCATCGTCGTTCGAGCCGACCTTGAGATGAGTCCGGGAAAACTCGCGACGCAGGTTGCACATGGCGCGGTTGTTGCGTTTGAACGAGCACGCAAAAAACACCGAGAATGGGCAGAAGCTTGGTTGAACGAGGGGCAGAAAAAGGTGGTGGTTAAAGTGGCGAGCGAGCAGGAGTTACGAAGGCTGCAAAAGCGCGCAGAGGAGCTTGGCATTCCCGCTGAGCTGATCCAGGATGCCGGGTTGACCGAGTTGCCCCCAAGTACGACGACGGTACTCGCAATCGGCCCAGCGCTAAACGAGGTTGTTGACCCGCTTACGAGCAACCTACCTCTCCTTTAGGTGAAGAGATGAAGCTGAGCGATGTTGGCGAAAGAACACTGGTCGAGCTTGCCCGCAAAATTTGCAAGCGTGGAGCCCGCGTCAGGGTAGGCATAGGCGATGATGCAGCAGCGCTAGATTTGGATAGTCGCAATTGTGCAGTCGTGACAACTGATATGCTTGTCGCAAGCAGGCATTTCCCACCGGGTACCTCACCCGAGCAGATGGGCCGCAGGGCGGTCGTGGTCAACCTGAGCGACCTAGCAGCGATGGGCGCGAAACCTTTGGGGCTGATTTTCTCGGTGGGCCTGCCGAAGAGGCTTAAGGTAAAATTTGTCGAGCGGCTCGTGCGGGGCATGGATGTGGCCGCGCGCGAACACGGCACTTACGTTATCGGCGGGGACTTGAGCGAAAGCAAAGAGGTGGTCATATCAGGGGCAGCCTTTGGTATCGCCCGCAAGCGGGAGCTCCTGACGCGTTCTGGGGCGAAGGTGGGTGATCTCATTGCGGTGACGGGCAGACTCGGAGCAGCCGCGGCGGGTTTGAAGCTCCTGCTCAAGCGGCTTCCGGTCAAGAGCTACCGTGCGCTGGTCAGAGCCCAGCTCGAACCGAGAGCGCGTGTGCGGGAGGGCAGAGCTTTGGCACGGAGTGGCTTCGTCACCTCGGCGATAGATGTGACAGATGGGCTGGCGGCAAACCTCTGGCAACTTGCGAAGGAGAGCAAGGTGAAAATTGTTATTGACCGCGATAGTGTACCCGAACACCCGCTTGTCAGAAAATTTGCGGTCGAGCATGGTTTCAATGTAGATAATCTCGTGCTCCTTGGAGGGGAAGATTTTGAATTGCTCTTCACGGTCCGACCGCGAGGCTGGGAAAAAGTTCGGCTGGCGCTCAAGCGCATGGGCACAACGGCAACCATGATTGGATGTGTAGCCAGAGGCAAGGGAGTTTTTATTCAGGCGAAAGGAAAGACACGAGCGTTGCCAGACCGCGGTTACGAGCATTTCAGATGAGTAAAAATATGCTGAATGATTCGCGGGTAAAAGAAGTTGGCCGAAAACGATTTGGCGGAGTGCCTTTCCAATTTCAAAAAGATTTACTCTCTTTCCAAAAAATACACGTCCTCAAAGGGTCAAAATTCTATCGCACAAGACATTACAAGATTGTCTGCACACAACCCACAGTGGATTACTGTGATTTCCCAAGCTACTGTCTTCATGTCTCTTGTGTTTCTATTGTGCAAATTCTTGCTTTAACAAGTACTCGAAAAGTTACTTGTCGATCTCTCAATCCTTTGTAAAGTCGTCTATACTACCAGTTTGAGGGAAAAACCGTGCCCCCGCAACCCTCATAACTCTTTCTCACCTTGTATTTTTGGGGTTGAAGTTGGATCTCCACGCGACCATCGACGGGCTGAGCTTCCAGGAGAAAAAAGTCCTGCTTGCTCTCCAAGAGTTTGGCGGGAGGGCTGGAATCTCAGACCTCGCTGGACACGCCGACCTTGACCAGTCCACTATAATGCGGGCTGTGCTCGCCCTATCCGAACATGGGCTGATGGAGGTGCGGGAGAAAAAGTCTTCGAAAGCCGCAATCCTCCCAGAAGGTCTAGAATACGCGCATGATGGATTGCCCGAGCGAAAGATGCTTGTGGCTTTGGCCAGCAGCGGCCCGGAAGCCGTCAACGAGGTAGCTGCCCACGCCAACCTGAGTGAGGAACGAAATCAGATTGCTCTCGTGTGGCTCAAGCGCAAGGGCTGGGCTGAATTTACCAAGAAAGATGAAAAGACCGTGCTAGCCATGACCGAAAGCGGCAGCGAGGCACTCTCCCAGAAGTCAGCCGACGAAAAGCTGCTCGATTTGCTAGCAGCCCAAGCGCGCAACGTAGACGAGTTGCCTGCCGATATGAAAGAACCGCTTCGCACTTTGGTGGAGCGGAAGCTGGTTAAAATTGAGGATGAAACATGGCGCGAGCTGGAGCTGTCCGACCTAGGAAATCAAGCGCTGAAGCTGGGCATCAAACTTGTCGAAGAGGTGAGCGAGCTAACCCACGAGCTGCTCACTAGCGGGCACTGGCGAGAGGCAAAGTTCAGGCGTTACGATGTGGTAGCCCCGGTGACCCCGGCTCATCCAGGAAAGGTTCATCCCCAGCAACAGGTCATCGACGAGCTCCGCGAGATCTTGCTCGAGATGGGGTTCGTCGAGATCAAAAGTAACATGGTCGAGTCAGAGTTTTGGAACTTCGATGCCCTCTTTCAAGCTCAAGATCATCCCGCTCGCGAAATCCACGACAGCCTCTCGCTCTCGAAGCCGGAGCGGACTAAATTGCCATCGCCTGCTTTGGTCAAACGGGTGGCAGCGGCGCACGAGCGCGGCGTTGCAGGGTCGACAGGCTGGGGTTACAAATTCAGCGTCGACATCAGTCAAAGGCCAATACTGTGCTCGCAGACTACCGCCGCGACCGTTCGCTACTTGGCTTCACATCCGGAGCCGCCGGCCAAGGTGTTCTGCATCGACCGCGTGTACCGCCATGAAAAAATCGACTATAAACATCTCGCCGAATTCTACCAAGCCGAGGGGATAGTGATGGACCCCAAGCTCACGCTGCGCGACATGCTCGGGTACCTCAAACAGATAATGCTCAAGCTGGGGTTCTCGAAAATAAGGTTCAGGCCGGGATATTTCCCCTACACCGAGCCATCGGTAGAAGCGGACGTGTACTTCCCCGAAAAGCGTGAGTGGCTTGAGGTTTTGGGCGCAGGAATGTTCAGGCCTGAGTTACTCCACCCGCTAGGCGTCAAACATCCCGTCCTCGCCTGGGGGATTGGATTCTCGCGTCTGGCCATGATTCGGCTGGGCATCGAAGATATTCGAAACCTCTTCAACAACGATCTCGAATGGCTTCGCACGAGGAGGATGATTTAGATGCCTTCGATCACCGTCAACTACCGCGACCTCTGCAAGCTGGTTGGCAAGCGAATTGAGTCTACGCAACTCTGTGAGCGTTTGGGTATGTTGGGAATAGAAACCGAGGCCGCCGGCGACGAGCTCAAGCTTGAAATTACTCACAACCGCCCGGACCTGCTCAGCCCTGAAGGAGTAGCACGGGCACTTAGGGGCTTTTTAGGTGTGGAGACGGGATTACCGCTCTACAAGCTGAGCGCGTCTGGAGTGACGGTTGAGGTCGACCTGAGCGTTAAGGCCATCAGACCCTTTATCGCGGCTGGCGTCGTGACAAACGTGAAGCTGACCGATGAAATCGTGGCATCGCTTATGCAGGTCCAAGAGAAGCTTCACGCCTCACTGTGTAGAAATCGGCGCAGGGGCTCGATAGGCGTCTACGACCTCGACACCGTCAAGCCGCCCGTGCGCTACACCACCACGCTGCCCGATGGCATCCGCTTCGTCCCGCTGGAATTCGCCCGGGAGCTCACGCCAGCTCAAATCCTGCGCGAACACCCGAAGGGCATCGAGTATGGATCGATCATGCAGGGGCGGCCCCGCTACCCACTGCTAATCGACTCCCGAGGTGTGGTGCTTTCCATGCCTCCAATCATCAACAGTGAAGAAACACGCGTCACGAGCAACACAAAACGACTCTTCATTGATGTCACGGGCGAGGACGAGCGCGTGGCGAACCAATCCCTAACGATTTTGATGACCGGACTGGCGGAGCGAGGTTTTGGAATTCAGTCGGTCGCGGTTAAGTACCCGAGTAGACGCGTTCGAACGCCCGACCTCCGCCCCATCCGACACCGCCTGAGCACGCGCGCCACAAACGAGTTCATAGGCCTCAACCTGAAACCGAAGGGAATCGCCAAGATTGCGAAAAACATGCGCTACGGCGTTGCAGGCATCAAAGGTGAAACCCTGACGCTACTGGCCCCGCCCTATCGAGGCGACCTAATGCACGAGGTTGACCTCATCGAAGATATAGCCATAGGCTACGGCTACGACCGGCTCAAGCCCACGTTGCCCAAGGTGGTGACCACGGGCGAGCGGGCATCGGTCGAACGACTCAGCGAGCGGGCCAGACGAGTTTTGACGGGGCTGGGATTCATGGAGGTCATGACTTACACTCTCACCAACCCGCACATGAATTTCGAGCTCATGCGTGTGGAGGGCGAGGCCGCGGAGATCGCGAATCCGGTGTCGGAGGAGTACACAATCATCAGGAACTCGCTACTCCCCTGCTTGCTCTCGGTGCTGCGAGCGAACCGACGCAACCCGCTACCTCAGCTGGTGTTTGAGGTTGGTGATGTCGTTGTGCTGGATGAGAGTATTGAAACGAGTGCGCGAAATGTGCGCCGTGCCGCAGCAATGGTGATAGGTGAAGGAGCGGGGTTCACCCAAATCAAAGCCGTTGCGGAGGCCTTGCTCCGAGAGTTAGGCATCGCCCATGAGGTCCGCCCTATCGAGCACCCCAGCTTCTTAGAGGGTCGAGCGGCAGAGTTCGTCTCTGATGGCGAGAGTTTGGGCATAGCTGGCGAGATTCATCCAGAGGTCATCCTAGGATTCGAGCTTGGTCACCCGATCGCGGCGTTTGAGCTTGAGTTAAAAAAGTAAAGCTTTTACTCCACAAAAAACCAACTTTAAACTGCGATGAAGGAACAATCCGCGGGAATCGAGAGCTGGCGTGATCTATGAGCGTCGGTGCATCACTGCGGGAACACTGGAGCAACCCGTCGGCAATCGTGCCAAAATTGGGTCCTCGTCCGAGCAATTGGCGGGAACACCTAGTGATGATTTCGAGACAACCCTGGCGCGGAACACGGCGGACGGCCTCCGAGAAAACCCGCCATCGAGGGTTAGCGGGTGAAGGACGTCGAAAAGACAGCCTATGAAGTCCGCTGTTAGTTGTGTCGGGGACATCGGGGGCCAATTTCGTTCATCATCGCGAATGTGTGTTAAAAAGAAACTAAATTCAAGTTTTAAATGAGCAGCAAACGAACTCCGGGTTTTTCCCTTTCCAACACGAGCTCTATCATTGCAGGTACTTCCCAATCCTTGAATGGCCACCTTCTGTAGTCCCTGCCTGTATTTGTAACGCTAAAAAAGGGCATTCACAAAATCCGAGGATAAACTTAAATTTGCTGAAATTCGGTTAACTTTAGGGGGTGGTATAGTAAGTGGCGAGAAAAAGAACAAAACATGCTAATAAAAAGGCGAGGCCTCGGAGGAAAGCTCCAAGCGTGGGGCTTGAAACGTTGGCTGGTGGGGGTGAAGGACTTTTATCTGAAATTCTGACAGGCGCACTGCCCACCGAGAGCAAACCAGCTGCAAAGCTTGCAGAGAAGCCTGCTCCGTCTACGGCAGTAATCAGAGAAACGGCGCCCCAAGTTGGAAAAGTGGTTGATAGCTACGGTCATACCGAAATAGTATCTATCGCGGGGGAAACCCTGCCGATGTACAGGTTGAAATTGCCGGAGCTGACGAAACAGGAATCAAAGCTACTCGAGATTGCAAAAGAGAAAGCGATAGAGGAAGTTAGGATCGACCCGGACAAAATCCCCGACCCGGCTGAACGTCGGAACACCATCATGCGTGAGGTTTTAAAAATACTCGAACGCGAGAGCAAGGGGATGTACATCTCGCCGGGAAGGCTAACGCACTTAGGGGAAGCCGCAGTGCGGGACATGATCGGTTATGGCCAACTCGACCCTATAATCGCGGATGACCAACTTGAGGACATATTGGTGACGGCGGTGGGCAAGCCCGTTTACGTCTACCATCGAAAACACGGAATGTGCTCCACGAACGTGGTCTTTGAGAGTGAGGAATCAATCAAGTATCTCATAGACAAAATGGCGCGCGTCGTGGGCAGGCGCATAGACCAGCAGACGCCTTTGCTCGACGCACGGTTGCCCGACGGAAGCCGGGTGAACGCGACCATACCGCCGGTCTCTCTTGATGGACCGACTATCTCAATAAGAAAGTTCCGCAAGGACCCGCTTACGATAATCGACATCCTAAACTTAGGCACCCTCTCAACAGATTTCGCGGCGTTCCTCTGGCTGGTCGTGGACGGATTTGGCATCAAGCCCGCAAACATTCTATTCGCGGGGGGAACGGGCTGTGGAAAGACGACCACCCTCAACGCCGCCATCACTCTCGTTCCCGAACGGGAGCGCATCCTCTCGATCGAGGACACCGCGGAGCTTCAACTCTCCCACAAACACTGGGTTAGACTTGAGACGCGCCCGCCAAACGTCGAAGGGCGCGGAGAAGTCACGATGAATGATCTGGTTAAAAATGCACTCCGGATGAGGCCGGACCGCATGATCATAGGAGAAGTTCGAGGTCCTGAAGCACAGACGATGTTCACCGCGATGAACACCGGCCATGATGGTTGTTGTGGCACCCTGCACTCGAACAGCGCGATCGAGACGATTTCCCGCCTGACTGAGCCCCCGATGGCTGTGGCCCCAATAATGATTCCTGCCCTTGATATCATCGTGATGCAACAACGCATCTACCACCGCCAGAAGGGACAGATTCGAAGGGTCACCGAGGTCTCCGAGGTTACTGGTTTGGAGGGCGGCAAACCCCAGCTCAGCCGCATCTTCAAGTGGAATCCCCGCACGGATGTGGTCGAGCCGACTGGTGTCCCAAGCAAGATCAAGCGCACGATAGCCGAGTTTAGCGGGATGAGTGGGAGCGAGATTGAGATCGAGATCGAGAAGCGTGCAGCAGTACTTGAGTGGATGAAACATCAGGGCATGCGAAACATCTTCGAGGTGAGTGGAGTCATCCAAGATTACTACCGAGACCCAGCGGAGACGCTAAAACGCGTGCGGGCTGAGAAGGGCGCGAAGCGTCGTTAGTGGTTTCATGCCAAAGAAAAAAGTTAAAAAGCCGGGGTCGGTGAAGCGATTTTTCTCTGCAGTTGGCGGCGGTGTGATAAAAACAGGCGCAGCAGCACAGCGTGTGGGTGAGGCCGTCAAGGTTACGAAGGGGCCTAAAGCTCCGGAAAAGACTGATGAGGTTGCCCGAAGGCTGCGCGAACTAAAACGACTCGAGACCTTGCGTGGGGAAGAGCTCGCTGCAGAGCGTAAGCTGATGGATGATAAAAAATGGGAGGCTCGCGTGGAGTTAAAGAGATCGCTATCGGAACGCCTCTCCGAAATCTTCTATTCCCCCCTCAAGCGCCCGGCGCAGCGATTGGCCAAGTCCTTCAAGGGGTTGGATGGGGACCTCTACAAGGCTAACATCAGGATTGCTCCTGCGCATTACGTGGCATTCATGATCGGGGTGAGCCTCATCGTGAGTGTCTTTGCATTCGTCCTTATGCTCCTGTTTTTGCCCATTTTATTTGCCCTGGTGGGTGGGGTGTTTGCGTTCCTGCTCGCACTGATTTTCAGTAGAACTCAGCCCAAGCGTAAGGCTAAGGCGCGCGTAGTTGGGGTAAATCGCGTGATCCCGTACGCTATGAGGCACATGGCGACACAGCTTTCATCTGGCATAGGTCTCCCAGAAACGATTACTTCAGTTAGTCGGGCTGATTATGACGCTCTCTCGGAGGAGTTTGACAGGGTCATCCGTGACATGCATACAGGGATGAGCACGGAAGAGGCACTAACGACGATGATCCAGCGGGTGGACTCCGAGCCGCTCCGTCGAGCAGTTCGCCAGATTCAGCGCACCTTACGGACGGGCGGCGACTTGGCGGGCATCCTCCACACGTTGGCCGATGAAACAGCTTTCGAGATGCGCATGAAACTACGAGATTACACCCAATCACTCAACATGCTCACGATGATCTACATGTTCGCCTCCGCGGTAATCCCGGCCATGCTTCTGGTTATGATAGCAGTTGGTGGCCGAATGGGCGGGATGATGTTTACTTCAACGAGTGCGGCAGTCCTCTTTCTGATTATCATCCCATTCATGTTGTTATACTTCGTTGTGATGATCAAACGCTTCGAGCCGAGGTTATGAAGATGGGGTTGGTTAAAAAAATGACGGCGTTTGCGAAGCGCGTGTTTCCAGAGAAATTCCTGCACAACCTCGACCGCAGGCTGGAGTCAACGAAAATCGCACTCGCTGCTGAGGAATACGTGGGTGTGACTCTCCTAGCGATGATACTCGTGGGTGTGGCAGCGGGTTTCATAGGCATGCTCCTGCAGTTCCCCCTTCCAGCACCTCTGCTCGCGGTCCTCGTAGCCGTAGCCACCTTTCCAGCGCTGACGATTGGGGTGCCCTATTATCTGGCCCAGCGTAGGGCTGATGAGCTGGAGAAAGCGTTACCAGATGCCCTCCGTCAGATGGCGAGCACTCTGCGGGCTGGGATGGGGATAGATGCGGCGATGGATGATCTCGTGAAGTCGAAGTACGGCGTGCTCTCGGATGAGTTCAACCGGGTAGTGACTGAAATCCGCCGGGGAAGGACACTTGATAGCGCCCTCTTGGCTCTAGCGCGGAGGTCTAATTCGCCCCTCTACGAAAGGGCCTTTCACCTGATTGTCGAGGGAATCGAGCGCGGCGCGGCACTCGCCAGCGTGCTCGACTCAGTCTCCACGGACATCAAGGAGGTGCACGCGATCCAGCGTGAGAGGCAGGCAGCCACTATGCAGCAAGTGCTCTTCCTGCTTGTCGTGGCCCTCTTTGCAGTTCCCTTCATAGTCGGCCTCACTGTGGCGGTGAGCGGAATTCAGATAGGTAGGGGCCCAGTAACAAGTGCAGGCTTGCCAGCGGAGATGGGCACGATCGCCATGGCATACATCGTAACCCAAGCACTCATCTGCTCGCTCGCGGTCGGGGTGATTCGCTACGGCAAGATGTTAAAAGGTCTAACTTTCGCCGTGCCCTTTATGATAGTCTCGGCAATCGTCTTCTATGTGGCCCAGAATATCATTGGAGGCATTGCACCAGTTTAGCGTTCCATGCCGAGCTCCTGTAGGTCCTTATAGATTGTATCGCGCGAAACGCCGAAGCTCTTGGCCACTTGTACAAGGTTGATCGCTTTCGAGTCATTACCGAGTAATCGAAGTACCACCGCTAGGCGTTCTCTACGTTCCCCCAAACTGAGCTTCCCAACTTTTTTAGGCACTTCCTCATTCACCGCAACGATGAGCGTGGCGTAGGTGCGCTTTGGTAAAGGAGGGGTGATGAACTTCAGGTAGAACCCTATGATTTCCCCGCGTAGTTTCGCTAACCGTGCATTTATTTTATCTTGGGCGCGACGAAGGGCAACCGCCTCACTACCGCCGACTTCATTCACCCAGAGGATGCATTTTGGCCTGACATCACTTTCGTCTATCACCAAAGCTATGCGCGCAATCCCCCCAGTCAAACCTGAGCTGACGCTCGCCTCCATCCGGGTTATGCATCCCTGCATTCTCGCAAGCTTCTCGTTAAGTTCAGTTGTGGCTCGCTTGAGAGCCTTTCGCACGTTTGTAGCTCTCCGGACGCAGCTCAGAACTTGCAAGTTTATCAAAATAAGTTGGATGCTAGGTGCTTTTAAGCTTTCTACAAAAATGTCGACTTTTGCCCAGAAATGTGGGGGCATCTTTATAACCCCAAATTTAAGAAGATTCCCATAAAGAGGTGAAAAAAAATGAGGTTGTCTAAAAAGGGTCAAGGCGCTACAGAGTACCTGTTGATGTTGGCCGCAGTATTAGTCATAGTAGCCATAGCGGTGTACTACGTGACGAGCACTGTTGGTTTCCCGGCAGTGGCTGCAACGGCAGTGAAGTATGGTGACAACACGATTAGAATTAACGTTGAAACTGGGTCAATCCCCTCTGGAGACTGGCAATATTCGGTGAGTTCGACTTCGGGAGACTACGACTGGGAAGATGGAACCGGAGAACTAAAAGCACCAAACGTTGTCTTGGGGACAACACTATCTGCAGATAACTACTACGTTAGCTTGAAGCATACGCCGAGCGGCCACATCTACTTCTCGGACACCAAGATAACGATATCTTAAGCGCATTGACCTGCTTGGAAGAAATGCCCACAGTTGGGTGTATTAAGTAGGGGATAGGATGAGTGGAGGTAGAAAAGAGTGCGGACAAAGCGCGACCGAGTACCTATTAATCCTAGCAGCGGTGCTTGTCGTAGTTGCGGTGGCGGCCTACTACGTGACAAGGGGGCCATCTTTCCCGCCCCTGTCTGCCACCGCCACGCATGTGGACAACGAAATCGGAGTCAACATAGATACGGGCTCTATCTCGGCGGGTGATTGGCAGTATTCCGTGAGCACGATTTATGGAACCTATGACTGGAAGAACGCAGACGTAGAACTGAAAGCCCCGTACGTTAGCCTTGGGACGTACTCCCCAAGCAACTACTACGTTAGCCTGAAGCACCAACCGAGCGGCCACATCTACTTCTCGGACCGAACGATAACGATAACGTAGCTTTTTATCCTGTCCCCATCTATTCTTTTTTTGAGGCCCATGGTCACGAAGATGAGTGAGCGCTCTCAAGGGGCAACCGAGTACTTGTTGATGTTAGGGGCCGTGCTGGTACTCGTAGCCGGCATAGTTGCTTCTATTTTCTTCACATCTCAAACCTTAGGTTCAAACGTTAGCGGCCAAATCGATAACGTGATGGAGAACGTCGTCATCCCAAGCCTCGTTGGGACACTTTTCTAAACAGGGGGCTAATAGCTAAGTGAATCGATCAAAAGATGTTGTGGATTACTTGGACTTCCCCAAGATCGCTTTTACCTTTGCCCCTCGGAGCCCCAGCATCGGCCGCTCCACGCTGATTTTTACCAAGTCCCCTCTCTTGATTTTGGCGAAGCTCTCCACCACGTACAGGCCTGACTTCACGTTGCTGCAGATGTCGTAGCTTACTCTGACCACCGCCCGCTTGCCCCGAAACTCTTCAACCGTGCCGTAGGTGAAGTTCCGGCCGTACTTGAGCCTGAACGCCGCAAATGCCACGAACACGAATCCCATCGCTACCAACGGTGGAATGAGTGCCAGGTGGAGTGCCTCGATTGAGAACTCGATAGGGGAGTGTCGGAGTGCCAGCACAAAGACCCAAGCTATGGCCACACACATGATCACGAAGCTCCGGTAGGCGGGATAGTCGCGCTTGAATGCGTGCTTGAGCTGGGTTGCCGCCAAGTAGACTAGGTAAGCGCTCAGCGCAAGAAGCAGGGCGGTGAAGATAAAAATTTCTGCAGGCAACAACGCGATGTAAATTACCGCGGCCACGAAGAGCGAGAGAATCGCCAGCTGCGCCTTTAGCATCACGTACTCGGGCCATCCCGCGTGGCGTCGCTCGAAGAATCCTTGGAGCACAGGGGGAATTCCTAGTTTGGGTTTTGGTGTGGCCTTTTTCTTTACTTGTGCTCTGCGCCTAAACTTGCTCGGCAATTTCTCCACGCTCAAGACCGCATCGCCAACCTTGCGGAAGAAATCGGCCCACCTGGAGCTCTTGCGCGCCATTCTTTATCACCGTTTTGAGATTAATCCTCCTTTCTCACCTTAGCTCCACTATCGTAAAGTACCGCACGGCACCTCTTGGATCCCTGACGTAGACAGGAATCTCAGTGTTTTCTCCGTATGTGGCGGGTCCAATATCCACGAGTAATCCAGTAGCTGCTCGATAGTTGTCAGCGAGCTTACTAAGCGTAATGTCGGCATTATCGATTAGCAGGCTCTCATCCCACAAATCCTCGACCACGCGCTCGATATCCTTCCCGATATAAAACACCTTGTCAGCGGAGGCCTGCAGCGCGGTCGCTTCTCCACCCATCTCGATGATTGTAAAGCAGGAGGCCGCCAGCAGCATAGCCGGTAGCACGAGCAGGAGCGCGATTCCGCTCAGCACGAATCCGCGTTGGTCCCGCCTCAGTTTCATATTCCCGGCCCCCGCCACACGTAGAGGGTGATGGAATCAAATATGTTCTCAGGTGGGACGACCCTGACATACGTCCTGAAGTAGTAGTCGTGGCGCCCTTTGCCGCCCACCTTCCAACTCCCGCCGCTATCTTTACTCTTCCAGACGTGCCCTTCCAGATATATATCGCTATCGCTTGGGCTTGGCTTGTACTCAGCCCACTTGTACTTGCCCCCGTCCCCGACGTCCTCTGGCTCATGCAGAACGATGGAGTAATAGACGCCGGCAGTTACTGAAGCCGGTGAGGTGAAGGTAAACTCATATTCCTGACCCGTCTTGGAAGTGACGTCGCTCGTGGTCATACTGGCTAAGACGGTGCTCCCCGGTGGGTCGTCGGCTCCGGCACAATCCCTGATTTCAATAGTTAACACTCCTGGGTTTTCTTCTTTCTTTAGGTAGAGGGCAACCTTAGTGAGTACCCCCGTCCGACCGGCAACAAAGGTTTGAGCTTGCCAGTTTTCATCTTCAATCTCGTGCCAGCCTTCCGAGTGGTAGGGGTTGTCTTGGTCGAGCTGGTAAAGGAATGCTGAAACACGGGCTGCAACGGCGATATCCTCGGCGTTTATAAAATTGCTATACCACTCAGCGTGATTCTCAACGCTCGGGTAAACATTATCTAGCCGAGGATCACTTTCGTCTCCTATTAGAAACCTAAACTGTACTTCACCTGGCAAGATTTTTCTTAGCTCATCTTCGGCAAGTTCCTCAGCCAAAGAGTTTTCCCCTTCAACGAGCAAGTTTATGATGTTGTCCAGCGTGCCCGTCAGCTGCATCACCTCGAGCGCATCGTTGGCGTACCGCTCCAGACGCAGGTATCCGTGCTGCCCATAGATAGACTCCGGGCCACCTACTCGGGCCACTCCAGCCATTACTATCAGCACGACGAGCATCGCGAGCGTCGCGTCAAGGCTGAAGATGAATCCCCTTCGATCCCTTCCAAAACTCATGGCCCTACCTCCACAGCTTCACCTCGAGCGTTGCGAACTCAGGCAGCTCTGCCCAATCGGATGGGGAACACCTCGGGAGTGCTGTAACAAATAAATCAGCCAAGTTTTCCATGCCTGAGACCATAACCCACAGGTAGTTTATGCCTTCGTGTAAGGAGACAGGAATATCGTCATCCTCCCCATGATACCGCGGCTTGTAAATTGGGGGTTTCATTTCAGGGTAGTGATAATCAAAATTTTCAAACTTTTCGTCGGGATCATGATTTACCCAAATCCAAACTGTAGGCTTTCCTGGTTCAGCCGGTCTTACTGTAATATACCAATCGCGGTTGTCGAGTTCCCCCGGACGTATGGTAAACTCCAAGTAGTACATTGGGGGTTTTCCCGTGGCGTGCAACATCCCCCTGATCTCTCCACTGATGTCCACCTCCCCTATGGCGACCAAACGTTTTACGACTACCACTTCTAGAGAGTTTTCGACTCCAGATGTGGTTTTGACATCCCATCGCGGGTAAACAGGCGGGCACAAGTTTTCACCTGTGTTTTCATCGATTAGCCGGATCTCGAAATTCTCGGAGTTGTTAAAGAGGCCCTTTACCGCCTGCGCCGCATTTGTCTTGGTATCCCAATTTTCACTGGCAGATAGGCGTCTAAGATTTTCGAACTTCCTAATCGAAAAGCTGTTTTGGGTCAATGCTAGACCCAGCGTTTCTAAGTCTTCAACATTGTCTTCCCAGTTCGAGGGCCTACCAGCCGTCTTCACGAGCACATCCGCGGCATCGTTCACTGTGCGCTCGAGCGAATATCGGAGCGCGTACCCCTCAGTCTGCCTGCGCGCCTGCTCGAGCGCCAGCCCGGAGTAGCTCACCACGAGCACCGTCAGGGTCAGCGCAAAGAACATGTCGAGAGTGAAAATTTGTCCTCGTTCTTTCATTTGGTCACCCTCGTTACCTCCACCGCCACGTCGTAGGTGTAATATCTAGTCTTGACATTTTCTGCAGTTTCTGGAAGGAAACCGACGATGGCATTGTAAATGTGTTTGAGTGCCCCCACCCTGATGTTGTCTGAGATGGTCTGCTTATCCGGTGGTGGCCCGCCCCTCACCGTGACATAAATCGTTATGGTGCCCGAGTCGAAGTCGAGCTGTTCGATATCGATTGCGCACCCGTACTCGATGTCCAAGGCGGCAATTTCATTTTCCGCTCCAGCACGAACTGCCGACATCACGACTGCCGTCTCGTTGCTTCCAGCACCCGAATATAGGAGCGATGCAACCGCCACGAGGATCGCCCCGACGAGAATCAACATCTCCGCGCTGGATTGGCCCCTCATGCTTTCGTGACCTCCACGTTGTCGCCCACCCAATGCACCAGAATTGTATTTCCCAAATTTTCCTGCCCCAGCACGAAATTCTCAACGTTTTTGCAGACAACCGTCACACTAACAGCCCCCCAAGCCGAATTTTCCACTAAGATCTGCCGCGTGGTATTGTCGAAACTAATTTGGTAAAAGTAGCTTCCAATTTTAGAAGGCAGGTCCACGCAGAGCTCGAAGTTCGACCCGTTCGCGTACACGGTGTTTATCGCCGCAGCGAGCTTTTCACCGATGATTCTGGCCTCCAACCTAGCGCCCATCAGTCCGGCGGCTTGATTTCGCCCTTCGTAAATGTTTAAAAATGATGCTGAAACCATCAGGAGAAGCATCACCGCGAACACCGCGTCAATCGAGAAAAATCCTCGCTCGCGAAGCCCCATCGTCAGCCCTCCACCGGCTTAATGTTTATTGTGATTTTGTAGTTGTCCTGGGTGAGACTATTGCTGGCACTCGACCACTCGACAATTGCCGTGTAGGTTCCAGCCGAGAGGTTTTGTACGGAACCGTTAAACCCGTACTTGAGATTACTTTGGACATTTTTGGTTCCGCTCGAGATCTCTAGGCTGATAGTGAGCCTGTTCTCCGTGAGCTGCAAGTCCCAGCTGCGGTCCATGGGAAAACTCACGCTTTTCACCGCCCCCTTTCCATTGCTGTAAACGGAGTTTATCGCCCCGGCGATTGCATCGGCGGCGGATCTAGCTTGGGAAAGATATAAGGTATCTCTTCCAGCATCCCGCGCAGGGTTTATCATCTGCCCGAACGTGACCGTAGCGAATATCACCAACACGACCGAAAAAATGAGCAAGTATTCGACGGCTGCTTGCCCTCGCATCTTCAAGCCACCTCGATATCTGAGATTACAATGTACCTCAGGCCACCCCTGTACTCGTACGTGAAAGTTGTCCGATGGAGACCAGAGCCAACACTGAATTTTTCATCTCCAACGATCACACGGTTTTCATTATTCTCGCTCGGCAGAAGGGTCTCGAGCAGTATGATGGCCTCGCGTTTGTTGTCCCACTCGCCGTTTCCATCTAGGTCAAGCCAGATTTGGACATCCATGCGATTGTCGGGGGCGACATCGTTATCGGTGGTGTCTATCCCATCGACGTTCACATTCGCGTATATTTTTACTACCCCTTTCGGCAGCCAGTACTCAACCGTCTGCTTTGAACCAACGCCTGCGGCATAAACAGTGTTGAGCGCATTTGCTATCGTGCCCGCGGCCTCGCGCGCATCCGCAAGCTTTGAGACCTTCTCGGCGTCGGCGCGCGCTTGATTGTACATCGGCATGGTAATCGTGGCGAGGATTATAAGCAATCCCGAGATCACGACGATAAACTCGACGCTAAGCTGACCTCTCACTTTGACCACGTTGAAAATTTTGCAGCGCTGGTATTAACTTTTCTCTTGGCGTTGCTCAAAAATCACGAAATCAGCTAGTTTTGCTCGGGTGGCTCGATTAAACAGCAGATTTTAAGTTATTCGGGCAAATCAATACTAGGTTCCATGGCACGCATTATAGTATTTGCATCCGGTAAAGGTGGAACCGGGAAGACCACCGTGGTTGCAAACTTAGGCACGGCGCTCGCACAACTCGGTAAAAAGACAATTGCCCTAGACGCCGACGTGACCATGGCGAACTTGGGGCTGATACTCGGTCTCGAAGGAAAAAAAATAACATTGCACGAGGTGCTCTCAGGCAAGAAAAAGGCCAAGCAAGCGGTTTACGAAGGCCCGGCTGGCCTGAAGGTCGTGCCATGCGGGATGTCGTTGAACGGAGTCCAAAAAGTCAGACTCGAGCGGTTAAAAAAAGTGGTGTTGGACCTCGCCGCTAATGCAGATTTCTTGCTCGTTGACAGCCCATCCGGGATGGGGCACGATTCGATAACCGCGCTGGCCGTTGCTCAAGAGGCCATCTTTGTGATAACTCCAAATTTTGCCTCTGTTTTAGAAGCCATGAAGATAAAACGTGTTGCGGAACGCCTTCATGTAAAATCACCTGAGTTGATAATTAACCGCGCAAGCGGGGAGCGCACAGATCTTCCTCAAAAGGAAATAGAGTCCATCTTGGAGTTGCCCGTGCTCGGGGTTATTCCTGAAGATATTGAAGTCAAGCACGCAATAGCTCTCGGTGAAGCTGTGGTCGTGCGTTCGTCAAAAGCACCAGCCGCGAAAGCGTTCAAAAAATTGGCCGCAACACTTCTCAATCAGAAGCCGCGCATGGCGTGAGTGGTGAAGCCAAAGCATGAACTCTGTGGGTACCCTTATCCGAGTTCCGAAAAAAGTATTTTTCCTTGCGAAGCGATGCGATAACCTTTAAATTTAGGCAGACGACGATAAGTTATGCCAAAAAAGCACTCACAGGTTAAAAGCGCGGCGACAATAAAGCGGGATCTGGAGATAACAGAGCGAGAACTCCGTCACATCACAGAGTTCCAGTGGATCTACGCAAAACGGATGTTACGATTTGGCTTTGCTTCCTGGATCATCGGGTTGTTCTTGTTTTTCTTGATCTTGGTCATCCGTGGTTTAGAATTTCTCGGCAGATTATCCGTGGCGTACCCCCTCTTGATAATTGCTATTGCGGTACCGGTTTTGATAACGGCCTTAGCCGTGCGCAGGTTTAACGCGAAAATCAAGCGTTTTGAGCGCATTCGAAAGCTGCTGCTGACAGAGTATGAGACGGCAATCCTGAAGCGTGCCAGCGCCCTCATTAAGAAAAAGTGATCATGCAGTGGACTTTCTGGTTCTCATTTCCACTAGCTTTTTGGCTAATGATTTGATAGCCTTCGAAGCAGGTGACTTTGGGCTTGCGTCGACCGCGATTTTTCCTAAGTTGAAAGCTTTCTTGATGTTTACATCCTCAGGCACCTCCGCGAGCACTGGTAAGTTGAGTAGATGCCCGATCTCCAGGCTTGTGAGTTCAAACTCCTCTTGAAGTACGCGATTGATGACGACGCCGATGGGCTTCAAACCAAAAAAATCCGCTATCAGGCGGGTCTTCATCATGTCTGAAGCTGCCGCAATTTCGGGGAGAGTGATTAACAACACTTCCTGTCCCGCGCGGAGCGCCGCAACAGTTTCGCGCCGCAACCCTCCGGGAGCATCAATAAGCAGAAACTCTGTCTTTATCGGCAGTTCTTTCAACACCTCCGGTAAACGGTTGGGCAATGCCTTTTTCACTTGATCGAGCGTGACCCCAGCGGGTATTATTTTTAGACCAGAGGGACCGCGGTAGATGACATCGCTCAGTGGAATCTTGCCGGCGAGCACATCATTCAGGGTATAAGGTACCTTCTCGAGTTTGAACATCGCCCCGAGATTTGGGGTCGTCAAACTGGCGTCCAATACCACGGTCGTTTTACCCATTTTGGCGATCGCTAGACCAAGATTTGCCGTTAGAGTGCTACGTCCGACGCCCCCTTTGCCGGACCCAAGCACTATTCGACGCACGCGATGCCCGTAACAGACATTAACTCACTCGATTAAAATAATGCGGCTTTCGGCTAATTTAAAGATAAATTGGTGTCAGTTTAATGAAAAATTTGATGCCAAAAATTGTTGAAATTGGGGCAATTGGTCATGAAAAAGCATTTTGATGTGTTTTGCCTGCTGGTGTCGAAAATAGTTTCTTCAGAAAGAATAAAATTTCGTAACTCGGAGCCGCAAATTGCTTCATGGCGCAATTAATCGAAAGGTGTGGGCATCAAACAGTTTCAAGTCCGCCTTCGACGGTGAAGATTTTTACGCTTTTCAATCCTTCTCGCTTTGCTATGCGTGCAAGTTCTAGCAAGCGCTCGCGGTTGGGCATGGGGAGCTTTTGGAAGCTCGGGTTGAAGGTGCATTGGTTGCGGAACTGTTGGAGGCGTAAACAATCAACGCCTTTAACGTCATTCGCTATCCGCGCGACGATTCTCTCGTCGTCGTTCAGCGTTGGCACCACCGTGGTACGCGCTTCGACCTCGGCTTTTGAACTGATTGCGAGTTTTAGGCTTTCTTTAATTTTGTTGGTTAGGTCGGTCACCCTCATTTGACCAGCTACTCGGGCATAGAGTTTTGAATCGCTCAGAGGTGCCTTGATGTCGACCGCGACGAAATCTAGGTAAGGCAACAAACGCTCAAGCGCTTGAGGATTGCCCCCGTTTGTTTCCATAGCGCAGTAAAATCCGAGTCCTTTCGCGTTTTTCAAAAGCTCCAAGCAAGCTTCTGGCTGGAGGAGCGGCTCCCCTCCTGTGACCACAAGCGTGTCGACGATAGGTCCGAGCCTCTTGATGTGCTCGATGACCTCGTCAGTATCGGCGTTCTTCCCACCACTCGGGTCGATGCTGTCAACATTCTGGCACCAAGGACAGCGTAGGTCACAACCCTGAAAGAAAACGACTGTGACTAGTTTTCCTGGCCAGTCGACAGTGCTCAGGTTAGTAATGCCCGTCAAGCGGAACTTCAAGTACTAGATCTCCTTCATGCTAACTTTTTCGTCGTACTCGATGCGATCGTAGAACTCTTCCTGTTTCCCAACGTGCCAGTTTTGGACGGGGCGGAAGTACCCCACGATGCGCGAGTAGACTTCGGCAGGTTTTCCGCAGAGTGGGCAATTGAAGTGCGCTCCTCGCAAATATTCATGTTCCATGCAAATGCTGAAAGTGGGAGTTATTGTGTAGTAGGGCAACCTAAAGTTCTCCGCTATTTTCCGGACGAGCACCTTGCAGCCCTCGGCGCTGCTCACCGCTTCCCCCAAGAAGCTGTGGAAGACCGTGCCACCGTTGTAGAGCACTTGCAAGTCATCCTGATGGCGAAGGGCCTCGACAAGATTGTTCGTGTAACCAACTGGCAAATTCGTTGAGTTGGTGTAATATGGCACCTTCTTTCCAGAGGTGATAATTTTGGGGTAGTGTTTTTTGTCGAGTCTAGCTAAGCGATGACTTGTTCCCTCGGCCGGTGTCGCTTCTAGGTTGTAGATGTTGCCGGTCTCATCTTGGAACTCGAGCAATTTCTTTCGCATGAACTTTAGCACTTTAATCGAGAACTCCTTTCCCGCCTTTGTTTCAATACCCTCCCCGAGGAAGTTTCGGCAGGCTTCGTGCATGCCAACCAATCCAATCGTCGAAAAGTGAAACTTGAGTGTGCCCAAGTAGCGCGCGGAGAAAGGTAGCAGCCCGCGTTCCATGTTTTTTCCAACAAGTTCCCTCTTTATCTCCAAACTGTCTTTCGCGAGTTCCATCAATCTCTCAAGCCACTCGAAGAATGCGCCTTCATCTTTTGAGAGGTAACCTAACCGAGGCATATTTATCGTTACCACGCCCACGCTTCCTGTTTTTTCAGCATAGCCGAAGAAGCCGCCGTACCTGCGGTGGAGTTCACGCAAATCCAGCTGAAGCCTGCAACACATCGCTCTAACCTCGCGGGGGTTGATGCCGCCTTTTATACAATTTTGGAAGTAAGGAATCCCGAACTTCGCTGTCGCCTGGAAGAGCAAGTCGGAAACCTCGGAGTCCCAATCAAAATCTTTAGTCACGTTGTAAGTGGGAATCGGGAAGGTGAAAATCCGCCCACGCATGTCGCCGTGAAGCATCACGTCTAGGAAAGCTCGGTTGACGAGGTCGGCTTCGGGCTGGAAATCGGCGTAGGTCTCGTCTAGGACTTTGCCACCGTAAATCACCTGTTGCTCCTTCATGTCCTCCGGCACTTTGAGTTCAAGTGCCAAGTTGGTGAATGGAGTCTGCCCACCCCAACGCGATGAAATGTTGAGGTTGTAAATGAATTCCTGCATCGCCTGTTTTACCTGCTTGTAATTCAACCCATCCTCCCGCACAAAAGGCGCAAGATAAATATCGAGCGAATTCACCGCCTGCGCCCCCGCCCACTCGTTCTGAACCGAGCCGAGGAAGTTGGAGATTTGGAGGAGGGCTGAAGAGAAGTGCCGTGCCGGTGAGGACTCGGTTCGCCCCATGACGCCACTGAACCCCTGTAAAAGTAGATCCTTGATGGACCAGCCCGCACAATAGCCCACTATTCCAAACGGCACGTTGTGAATGTGAAAATCGCCTTCAATATGGGCCCGGGCTATCTCACGTGGGTAGACCTTTGATAGTGCATAGCGCGCAACCGTCTCTCCAGCAGCCCGGAGGAAGAGAGACGAGAATGAGTAGGCGACATTTGCGTTCTCTCTGACCCGCCAATCCTGCATCTCGATATAATCGTCGACGAATTTCGCTGCGTCGATGTACTCGAGCTTGACTTTTTTTGCGGCACGTACTTTCCGCTTTTTTGGTTTGGCCTTTTTTGACATCTTAAACCCAATAAACTTGTAACACTAACACTTTAACGATATTTCGATTCCGTAAGTTTTTTCTGTTTTGCCTCGCTCTCGATCCGCTGTGCCGTCTTCCATGATTTCCGGGCGAACTCCGGCAGTTTACCATGCTCGCGCACCCAGCGCTCAAGAAACGAAATAGTTCGAGCATCTGAGGTGTAACCGCTCCCGAGATCGCCGTGTTTTAGCCGAAGTTCAGCCACCCGCTGGTCCCGTCTGACCTTTGCAACGATTGAGGCCGCACCTACAACGACGTACTTACGGTCGGCGAAATTTTCCACCACGAGCTTCGGCTTTGTTCGCAGGTGCCGCTGGATCCTTCCTTTAAACATTGCAGGGTCGGGGTCGGTTGAATCGACGTATGCGATTTTAGGCTTCAGGCGGTCTAGGATTCTGGCAAAATTTATGGCCTCGGTCTCGTTGAGGTTAATTTTTTTGACGAGGCGCAGCTCATCTATTTCGGCCGGCGAGAGTTCGATAATCTCCACCTTCAACGCTTTTTCAGTTATGAACTTCGCGAGTATTCCGCGCTTTTTCGGGGAGAGGAGCTTCGAGTCTCTAACCCCCGCCGCTTTGAGTTCATCAAGCATTCGCTCATCAAAGAGCACGCCGCAGAGTACCATGTTTGAAAACACCGGGCCTCGACCCGCTTCATCAAGCCCCGCAATCATCGCTCTCCCCTCAGTTCTGCAAGGACGGGCATTCGCTTATACGCATCGCTCGACAGAAGTTCCCAAATGATTCCTGGCGGTTTTGGGTAGACATGTGCAGTTTCGATGATGCGGTCCGGCGTAAGAATGAAATCAACGGGTACATCGTGTTCAGCCATCGGCACCTCGTCGACAATTTGTAGGGGGTGAACTGTTGTCGCGATAGGCGTGGTATCTGTGATGGCCCCCACCTCCCGGAGGATTGCGAACTCAAGGTCCCCGAAACCTCCCCCTTTACCTAGTCTGCCGCCGCGCCTGTCAACAACCACGGAGCCCTCGACAATCAAATCCACCCTCAGCCCGCGGATGTCTGTCTTTTCACCGTGCTTGAAGGCGCCCCGAATGCTCGCTGCCGCCCTTGGATTTTTTATCCCCTCCGGGTCGATCAGGATGAATCCCTCCCGCAGTCTGGGGGTTGCCATAATCAGGCGCTTTCCATCGCGCAGTGCGAGCTCTCGCACGGCTAGCTGGGCGGCATCTGGATTCACGAAGATCGTTTGGGCTTGAGCGTAGGTCGGCAACGAGCGAAGAAGAGTAGCTGCCGCATCACTCCCCACAAAATTTGGAATTCGCCCTCGCACGGGTTTAGGAAAAGTCGCAACTCCTCGTGCTTCGAGCTCCTGCCAGACCCGCTCGCGGAGGGCTTGCTTGTTCATCGAAACCCGAAGCTTTAATATGGCTCCAGCTTTCATTTAGTTTTAGTCGAGGGTGATTGTTATCGCGCGAAGGGAAATCGACGTAAGGCCCATTATCGGCGCGGTAGTTGTGTTCGCGATTATAGGTGCTGCTATTTTCGGCGTCTATTACTTCCTCATCGCAAAGCCTGCAGCCGAGGAACTCGAGCAGGCGAAGCTGTCGGCTTTGGGTCAGATAAATAATTCTCTGGCCTCGATAGGAACCGACCAAGCATCGACAGCGACATCGAGCTATTCGGCTCAGGTGCAAGCCGCGGGCTCTAAAATCGAGGTCGAATCGATTTTGGCAAATGTGACCGCTACAATTCAGCTTGAGCAGAAGCGCAAGGAACTGCTGGACAAGGTCGACACTGCGACTAATGGCACTTACTATTCAGCAACGGGCACCTCGGAAACGATAGAAGCGCCGGCCTTAGCCACTCTTTCGGAAACCCTTAAACCTGAGATAAATGCGAAGGAAACACAATCGGAACTGGAGGCATATGAAGCAGAGATCAACAGCCAAGCGACCTCCACGTGGCGAACCCTTCATACCGGCATAATCGGAAGCATTAATGAGAACAGTAAGATAGAAGGGTGGAAAAACTCCCCAGCCTCAGGCGGGTATCTATCAAAGGATAATGCGCTCGCATACGTTGGAGGGGAAACTTGGGAAACCCTGCGCAAACTAAAATTCAAAGAAGCCAGCACCGTTGAGGTACCTATTCTGGATACCTTCCAACGGACCCCCACGGTTACATCTGACTCGATTGTCAATATTTACGTCTACGACATAGGTACTGACAACATGGACGAACTATGGGTGAACGTAAAAGTTCGGAACGTGATTTACTCCCAATCCGACATCGCCACCATTGCCTGGGCCCTGACGGACGGAATCACCACGCAGTCTTACTCGGTGAATATTTGGGAGACCATCAAGGCAGCTGCAGCCGGAGACCCAGAGGCAGCAGCCGTCGCTTGGCAGGATTACGGTGTTGACGTCATGGACCGCGCCCGAAGCGCAAATATCGGGGATTACGACGTGTCGGTGATTTACATCGTAGAGGTACCGGACGAAATCGGCGAGAAGATAATACAGTACGAACTGCACATGACCGCGACCAAAGATGTCATCCTAATAGCAACCATTTAAAGGGTCGATAATTTTTAGCGTGCAGCGTGCAACGAATCTACGTGGACACATGCCGAACAATTTCCTTATTACCGGGCGTCCTGGAAGCGGTAAAACCTCGATCATCGAGCGAGCGATGTCGATCCTGCGCGAGCGGGGGTTTCGAGCTGGCGGGCTTTACTGCCCCGAGATTCGTGAGGGTGGAGTTCGGGTGGGTTTTAAAATAATCGACATAATGACGGGGGAGGAACGTATCCTGGCCCATGTCCGGCAGCGGGAAGGCCCCCAAGTCAGCAAATATCGTGTCAACGTCGCGAACGTGGACGAGCTCAGCGAGGCGGCGATCGGGCGGGCGCTGCAAGAGGCGGACTTCGTGGTCATCGACGAGATCGCCCCCATGGAGACCTACAGCGAAGGCTTCAAGCGCTCGGTGCTGGACGCTCTTAACTCCCCCAAGCCCCTGCTGGCGGTGATTCACCAGCGGACGCAAACAGGATTTATAGGCGAGATCAAAACTCGCGACGATGTCAAGATTTTCGAGGCGACACAAAGCACGCGAGCGGAATTATCAGAACGGCTCGCGAAAGCTGTGCAAAGTTATTATAAAAGTTGAGCTCTTTTGAAAGATCTTGGTTATTCATCACGCTGCTTTTTCCCGAGTTCTCTTGCGACCTCCTCCAGCGCCCGAGTTGGAACTGGTGCAAACTCTCGCTCGAGCTCCTGCGCGAAACGGCTGCCGGGCGCCCCGAGCTGCCAGAGGTCCACGTAGAGTTGGACTGGCGGGGCCACGCCGCTCTCGCTCAGGCGCATGAGGTGCTCATCGGGTGCAAGCACGAACAAATTTCTCTCCTTATTCCCATTGGGCCTAAAGGCGCGTTTTATCTCGTCGGCGTCGGCATAGACGAATACCTGTTCGTAATCTGCGGGCGTCGAGCCAAGCTTGGCACGAAAACCGGAATAAGCAGTTAGAATAGCGCCGCGTGGTAGTTTCGCTTCTAGTTCACTGGCGGTCATGGGCACGAAGGTGGCGTAGGTGATGTCTTTGGCGAGCTCCCGGGTGATTGCCCAGTAGAGTAACGCGCGCTTCGGGTCGATTAGACGAAACCCGAGCGGCCTGCGATCAATCGCCCCCAGCTGCTCGAGGCGCGAGATGAGCGGATTTATGGTGCCAAGCGAGAGCCCGCATGTCGCCGAGAGTTCTTTCTGGTTGAAGAACCTCTCGCCCCGCCCGTAGAAGCGGTGGAGGATCTCGCGAAGGACTCGGTCGATTTTCCTTATTGGAACCCCTGAAAGGATTAGACGGCGCTTTTAAATAGGGTTTCGGGTTTTTGCGAAACCCATTAAGCCGCTATTCCCATCGTCACTGAATTCTCGCCAAAACCCCTAATAAAAGAGTGGGAACTGCTGGCGAACCAGCACGAGTCCTTAAGCCGCTTATAAATGTTTCGATAGCGGTCGAAACAACTCCTTTCCCCGAAATCCTCGAAAAGGGCACCGAACCGAGGAATCCATGGAGGGGGGAGAAACTTTGGTCAGGGACAAGCCTTCCAAGCTCAAGCTACGCCTAGCCCTGGTCCCCCCCTCTCGAAAACTCTCGCGTTTACTGCAGCGCCTTAAGCGCGCGGTCGGTGCCCCACGCTCAAGGCAAGTTGGCAAGCGAGCGGCGAACGAGCTGGCGGCGGCGCGGGTCAAGCTCAAACAGGCTGACTTGGAGGCCCTCGATCGGCTGAGGCGCGCTGCGCTCAGGAGATGCAGTACAAGTTTCAGCCAGAGAAAGAAGGTGGCTAGCGCGAAGTGCCCACGGTGTGGCGGGGGTGGAGCACGCTTGCTCGTGACCCTCAACCAGAGAGTCGTCCTCGAGTGCCCCGGGTGCGGCGAGGTGTGGAAGGCGGGGGAGAGCGAGCTTTGGGGTGAATGAATTGGGCTACAGCTGGACCAAGCTAACTCAAGACGAATTCGGGCGAAGGCGGAGGTGGGTCAGCCTTTCCTGAGACGTTTAATTAAAAATTCACCGAGCTTCTTGAACTCCTTCGCAGCCGAGGATTGGGGCGCGTAGCTTACCACGGGGATTCCGACCGCGGTGGACTCGTAAACTTTCGGATCCTCGGGTACAGCAGAGATGATCGGCCAGCCCAAGAGCTTTTTGACATCCTTTATTGAAAGATCGAAAGGATTCTTCCTCGCCTTATTCACGATTACCCCCACGATCGGGATTTTATATCGCTCCGCTGTACGAAGCGTTTTGAGGGTACTTGCAATGGTCGGAATGTGGGGGTTGGTGACGATGATTATCTCATCGCACGCTTTTATTGCGGCAATTGTCTCGCTCCCTACCCCGGGCGCGGAGTCAATAAGAATCACCTTGTACTTGCTCTTCAGCGGCGCCAAGCGCCCTCTGAGATCAACCAAGTAGACATCCCCAACGTATGTGATTGAGCCGAGGATGGCCTGCAGACCATGGGATCTCATAACCACTTTCTCGATCGGGAGCTCGTCGGCGAGGGCATCGTGAATGGTGACTTTGGGGGTGAACTCGCCGAAGTGCAAGCCGAGGTTAGGAGAGGTAAGGTTGGCGTCGACGGCCAAGATGTTGTCACCCATATATTGGCTCAGACACATACCTAGGTTTGCCACGGTCGTCGTCTTCCCTACGCCTCCTTTGCATGAGAAGACACCGATCACCCGAGCTCGCTTGGGCTTGATCTTGACGCCTTGCTCGCGCTTGGGCTTGAGCGCGGACAGGAGACTCGTGTGGGCCTTCCTAGCCCCCCTTGTTTTTTGGGGCATCGCTACACCTTTCTAAAGTTCCCTCTTTCGGGTAATAAACGAGTATTTTGGTAAGTAGAATTAATTTTAGCGACGTGTTTTGGTAAATATCAGTTAATAAAAGACGTATTTTGGTAAGTAGAATTGGGGATGGTAAGTAGAATTAGGGATGGCGCACATGCTATTTTAGGGAGGAAACTTGTTAACCCAGCTGGTAAATGAGGGCCAGACAAAGCTTAAGGTCCCAAAACTCGAACGCTTTCAAACTAGAGCAGGCGATTATGCCCCTTCGCTTGCACCCGTCTTCTACAACCCTCACATGGAACTCTGCCGTGATATCTCGGTTTCAGTGGTACAAGTCTTGGCCGATGAGCTGGGCGGCATCCGGGTTTGCGATCCACTTGCCGGTGTAGGAGTCCGCGGGCTACGCTATGCTAAAGAAGTTAAAGGCGTCACGAGGGTCGTCGTCAACGATCGCTCTCAAAAGGCGTTCGAGTTGGCCAAGCGAAATGTCGAGCTTAACGAGCTGGCTTCGCTCGTTGAGGTACGGAACGAGGATGCGAATGTTTTGTTATGGGAGAACCGCGGTAGGTTCGACTTCATAGACATCGACCCTTTCGGCTCACCCGCACCCTTCATCGATGCCGCATGTGCTGCGCTCGCCCGGAAGGGGACGCTAGCCATAACTGCGACCGACACCGCGCCGCTCTCCGGAACCCACACGAAAGCATGCTTGCGGAGATATAGCGCTAGGCCGCTCAAGACGGAGTACTGCCACGAACTCGGCATACGAATCCTCATTGGTTTCGTTCAGCGAGTCGCTGGGAAGCACGAACTAGCGCTCGCACCCGTGCTCGTGCACGCGACGAGACACTATTTCAGGGGCTACCTACGGGCGCGGAAGGGTGCTCGAGCCGCGAACGAACTCTTGGCACAGCAGGGGTACGTCTCGCACTGCAACGCTTGCGGGCGAAGGAGGTTCACCCAAGGTGTGGCGGTCGAGCTCCCCAGCACGTGCGAATGTGGCGATCGATTTGTGCATGCCGGTCCGCTCTGGCTTGGACGACTGATGGATCGAACGTTTATCAATGCAGTTGCAGGAAACTTGGTAAGGAGCAACTTCAAATTCGGACAAAAGGAACTCGTATTGCTCAACCAATGCGCCGAGGAGGCTGACGGGCCACCAACGTTTTACGATGTGCATGAATTGGCTGGACGCACAGGAGTTTCACCACCAAAAATTGTTGAGCTCATACCAAAATTTCGGAAACAAGGTTACTTTTTCTCGCGCACCCATTTCTCGGGCACGGGCTTCCGAACCGATGCGCCTATGGATGAAATCGTTGAAATTTTCAAACGCGCTTAAATCCCTTTGCGATGACGTAGACCTCGGAGCTACCTTTCCGCGAGGCGGGCGGTTTGGAAATTTTCAAGTGATCAAACTTCTTCCTCACGTTTTGAACGAAGTCTTGGAAGAACTCCCCCTGGAACACCTTTACTAACAACTCCCCCCCTCGGCTCAAAACCTCACCAGCGATTGTGAACGCTGCGTCCGCGAGTTCGATCGATCGGGCGTGGTCGATGCTCCAGACTCCCGAGATTTTGGGTGACGCGTCGGAGAGCACCACATCGGCAGGGCGCGGGAGATTTTGTCGAATCAGCTCTGATGTCGAAGGGTCGGTGATGTCCGCCACGAGAGTTTTAACGTTTTTGTAAGGAAGTTTTGTAATTTCTTGGAGGTCGACGCCCAGCACAAATCCTTCATCACCAACTTCCTCGCGCGCAACTTGAAGCCACCCCCCGGGAGCAGCACCTAGGTCGACGACGACATTACCGCGTTGAAGCAATTTGTAACGTTCATTGAGCTGTTCAAGCTTGAATGATGAACGTGCCCTGTACCCGGCCTGCTTCGCCATGCGGTAGTAGTGATCTAGCTTGCGCTCACGCCGTTGTTTAGCCATACCCGACACCTTTCTTCGGCTTGAGCCCACAAGCTTTAAAGCCAAACAAAACCTGCCTGAGTAGCTCGTGAAAATCAGGGTCGTAAAACAAGTGACTCTCACACTTACAATCGCTCGAGCCAAAACCTTGGATGCTTGAGAGGTGTTTCGCAAGTTCGGCAGCGACCGCACATTCTTTTCGCTCCTCGCTTTGCGCGACGACGACATCGACCGCACGGGCGCGAGAGAGCAGGTAGTCGATGTGCCAGCGGATTTTCTTCTCCTCGCGCATGTGGCGCTCGACTCTTTTTTCGAGCCCACCCAGCGCCGAGCCGACGTAAGCGTAGTAGCCGGCCTTAAATGAGCGATTGCCTAGCTCGCCAATGCTCAGCACGAGGTCGTAGGGGACATGGGCAAGGAGCACGTAAGTTCCGCGCATGGGGCTCGATTAATATTTAGACCAACGCTACTTTTGCTTTCCGCAAGGTCCCCAATTTAGCAGGTACAACTTGTTTTTAAGCGACTTTGGGGGTTCTGCTGCGTATTAGTCTCGGCACCCTGAGTATTCTGAATCCGATAAAAATATTACAAGTGTGTACAAGAATAAAATATTGAGGAGACGAGAAGAAATGGCTAAAGTAGCGCGGGAAATGGTTGAGAAGTCGGGCATCAATATTGATCAATTGTTGGAATTGCTGATCACTAATGCAGCTGCGGAACTAACCACTTACTATTACTACACAATCCTAAGGTGCAACCTAATCGGACTGGAAGGAGAAGGGGTCAAGGAAATTGCAGAGGTCGCTCGCGTCGAAGATCGTAATCACTTCGAGGCGCTTGTTCCTAGAATCTACGAACTTGAAGGCAAACTACCAGATGACATGAAGGCGTTTCACGACAAGTCTGCTTGTCCGCCAGCATCTTTGCCCAAAGATCCAACGGATATAAAGGCGATGCTAAAGGTGCTGGTGGAGGCCGAGCGGTGTGCGGTTAGGGGGTATACTAACATTTGTAATCTGACGGCGGGGAAAGATCACCGCACCTACGACCTGGCACAGGCGATTCTAAACGAAGAAGTGGAGCACGAGTCTTGGTTTTCTGAGTTCCTAGGCGAGGGCCCATCTGGACACTTCATGCGCAGAGGCGAGACTTCCCCATTCGTGTCCAAGTTCCTGAAGTAGCGCAAGAATAATCAGGGGCAACCTGCTTCAACAAACCATAGGTTTGTTGGGGGTAGTCTTATCTATCCATATCCCAAAAGCCCCGAATTGCACCACCACCAAATCAAGTCCCGATTATGCAACAGGACCACTTTGGGGGAGATGTCACTGAAAGTATTAATTTTTAAAAAGCAATATTTAAACTCTATTTTCAAAAATAGGGAAATTTAAAGCTCTACATCGAGCCTCAGCTTCTCGCAAAGTTCCTTGTAGCGGTTCCTCACGGTGACCTCAGTAACCCGCGCCACATCCGCCACATCCCGCTGCGTCCGCCGCTCGCCGCACTGCACGCTAGCAATGTAGATGGCCGCAGCCGCCACGCCCGTCGGACCACGCCCGGAGGTCAGCCCCTTCTTCGCGGCATCCTTGAGCAGCTCGATCGCCTTCGACTGCACCTCTCCGCTCAGCCCGAGCTCGCTCCCAAAGCGCGGAATGTAGTCGATCGGGCTCGTCGGGCGCAGGTGGATGAGCAGCTCGCGTGAAATGAAACGGTAACTCCGCCCAATCTCCTTCTTGCTAACCCGTGAAACTTCGGCAATCTCGTCGAGCGTTCGGGGAACCTTGCACTCTCGGCAGGCCGCGTAAAGGGCCGCTGCGGCAACGCCCTCGATTGACCGCCCCCGAATCAGCCTTTCCTCAACAGCCCGCCGGTAGATCACCGCAGCCGCCTCACGAACGTTTCGGGGCAATCCCAAGTGTGAGGACATCCGATCGACCTCCGAGAGCGCGAAAGCTAGGTTGCGCTCGGTGGCATCAGAAACTCGAATTCGCCGCTGCCACTTTCGAAGGCGGTAAATCTGAGCTCGACGCTTGGGGGTGAGGTCCTTGCCGTGAGAGTCGCGATCCCGCCAGTCAATCATCGTTGACAATCCTTTATCGTGAATCGTGAACGTCATAGGCGCTCCAACCCGTCCCCGGCGATCCCGCTGCTCCTGGTCAAACGCCCTCCACTCCGGCCCCATGTCCATTATTTTATCGTGGACGATGAAACCGCACTCAGCGCACACTAGTTCGGCGCGCTCGTAGACACGCACGAATTTTGGGCTTCCACACTCAGGGCACTTTTTTCGCTTTTCGGATTTTTCCATACCGCTCCCCCATATATAGATCCTTACCGATGAGCTTCCTAAGGCTGGTTTGAGCGAACCCGCGGTTGGGTTTTATCACCACGTAGGGCGCCGCGACGGGTCCAAACAGGTCAAGTACATTCCCCACGCGTGCACCGCCCATCTCATATACAGCTCCGCCGAGGCCCGGCACCTGCTCGGCGCGCAGCACGAGCCCGCGATTAGTAAAGTGCATGACCTTACCTAGTTTGCGCATTTAGCTTCCTCAAAAGCTTTTAAAAGTGTCCATCGTTTATATATAAGCTTTTCGATATATTTAAAAATCACGATTGGCTGTCCAAACCCCGAGAAAATTCTTAAGCCAACACCAATCATTTAGAGGTGAGGATTGAATGGCTAAGACTCGCGCTCGAAAGATTCGCAGACTCGTGCTCGACGTGCTCAAGCCGCACAGCCCCACATTGCCGGAGTTCGCGACAAAACTCAGCTCGATGCCGGGCGTTGACGGGGTGAACGTTACGCTCATCGAGATCGACAAGGACACGGAGACAATCAAGATCACCATCGACGGCCAACTAGATTATGGCACAATACGCTCGGCAATCGAGGAATGGGGCGGTGTCGTCCACAGCATCGATGAGGTCATCGCGGGCAGCTTGTCGAGCGAGAACATAGAGCGCCGACGCAGAGTTCGCACCCGCGAGGGTATTTGATTAATGCTTCTTATACCAGCAGTCAGGTTGTTGACAAGTTCTACAGTTGGTCTCCACTTTCGTGCTAGGTTCACCCTTTATCCCATTTACCAGCTTTCGGGCTTTGCTGAGTTGTTTCTGAGTTCCCTGAACGAACATGGTGACGCTCCCCTCGGCGCCGAAGATGCCTCCCTTGCCCATGGTAATAGCTTCCGCACCAGTCAGAATCTCGAAAGCTTCGAGTTCGGTGATAACTTTCCCCGCTACGGGCACAACCTGTGGCGTAGCTAGCACGAAAGATCCCAGTAGTTTTGGAGACCCTTTGAATCGAGCCAGGAATGAACTTCTCGAGCCCCACAGGAATGATGAAGTTCACACCCCGCGCCATGAGAGTCCCCAGTACACTACCCACGGTGCCTCCTTGACGCGACGCCAATAAAACTCCCGCCGCGCCGCTGGCGTCGAGCGCGTTGGCACCCTTGATGAAAACATCGCCGGCCGTGAGTTTGAGTAGTACATCGTTGAGCTTGCTTTCGATGAGCTTGCCCCCGCGGATGATAATATCTCCTCTGCGTCGCTCGCGGGGGACGACACAAGTCCCTTTCGGCAAAACTGCGCCCGCCACGAATTTTTCGCGCTCGATTTTTTTCCCTAGCAGCTCCTCGGCGACGCGGGCGTTGGTGGTGCCAAGCCCAATCACTATCGTTCCCTGGCGGAGGGCTCGCTTGACCTCGGGGAGAGCGGCGACTGCCTTCGCTATCAGACGCTTCGATTCGGCCGGAGTTAGCGTTACTTGAATATGAGACATGCAAATCGCACGAAATTCGGTCATCAAGTTTTAAAAACTTGGTGCTCGCCGGCGCCACAGCTGTAACACGACATACTGTGCCACCCGGAATAATACACGTGTATCACATTGAGGTACTACATACTCGTGTCACCGACATAGCTATGTTATTCTAGAAACTGAATTGGTAAGGGAGCGAGCGTGCCGAAGATATTTACAATCGGCTACGGAAATCGCAAATTCGACGACTTCGTGGCGCTGCTCAAACGTTTTGATATCGAGCTAATCATTGACGTCCGGCACTTCCCGACTTCAAAGTGGCCGGAGTTCGTGAAGGAGAACCTGCAGCGGACCCTCCCCGCAATGGGCATAGGTTATGTCCACATCCGAGAGCTCGGCGGATATCGTGGGGGCTACGGAAACTACACCCGGACAAAAGAGTTCAAGCAAGGGTTGAAGGAGCTGATGAAACTCGCTCGCGAGAAATCCTCAGCGATTATGTGCGTCGAGTCGTATCCGAGCGCATGTCATCGCCGCTTCATAACAAAGAAGTTAAAAAAGCGAAAATGGAAAGTCGTGCACATCGTCGGCAAAGGGAAGCAACAAACGCTATGATTTTTCTTCGGGCACCGCCGGCTTCTCAACAGGTTTCTCAGCTTCAACGGGCTTGGCCTCGAGTAGCACGGCGTCTACTCCCCCGCTCTGCTTGGGCCGGCTAGTTACGCGCACGCGGCCGAGCTCGGTTTCGATTATCGCTCCCTTCGTCAGAACATTTCTACGAACGAAGTGGGGGTCAGCAGGATTTTCGACAACTTTGAGTATTTTTGATTTTTTCGTCTGCCCGGTTTTCGGGTCCACAACGTTAGCGACATCGATGCCAAGCAAGCTGATTTTTATGTTCCCACCGAAAGCGCGTCGCTCGACCCGCTTCATTGGGCCGAGTTTGGTCTCGACGAGCTCGCTCCCCATTTCCCGCCTACGCTTCTTCCGGCTGGCCCATATTCGCCCCCCGCTGGGCTTCTTCAGCGATCTACCCTGCCACTTAGCCATCTAGACACCGCTTGCAACCTTTGGGCACAAGGGTATAAAAAGTCCTTATCTCATGAGCTCCTCGATTCGTTCACGGATCTTGTCCATATCGTCCTCAAAACCGAAGTAGCCCGCGAACCTTCGCGAGGTTCGAAGCACTCGTGTCCGCTCGAAATGTCTGGACTCGATGAACCCCAGCGCGGTGAGCTGTTTGACGTGATCGTAGACTCGACTGCCCCGTACGTCGGCAAGTCTTGCTTGGTAGACGGGCTGCTTGTAGGCGATCATGGCGAGCGTCTTCAAAGCCCCCCGCGAGAGCTTTGCTTTGGACATCACCCCCTCCAGCTTCGGCATGTACTCCTCGCGGAGGCGGAGCGAAAAGGTTCCCTTTGAGGTTTCGGTGAGCATCAGGGGGCCGCCTCTCTTCCCGTAGTCGGCTATGAGCTCCTCCATGAGCTTGCGCGCGTAGGTCTCAGACGAAGTCTCCAAGATTTCACGCAGCTCGCCTAGGGTCAACGGGCGATCAGCCGCGTAGAGAGCGGCTTCGACAATCGAGCGATCTTCCTTAACTCCCATGCTACCCCTCCCCCGCCAGCAAGGAGGCAAATATTTCACCAAATGGTTCGGGCTGCCGCAACACGATTTTACCTTGAATTTCGAGGAACAATAGGAGGAGGAGTGTTCTAGCTACTGCGAGCCTAGTTCGTTCGAGGACGAGCGCCGAGAGCGAGGTCTCTTGCCCCGAAGCGACGAGGCTTTTCACCCGTTGGTACAGTTCCTCAAGGTACCGCTCGATGTTTATGTGATATTCGCTGAGCGTCTGCATGATTTTCTCTAACTTCCTCCTACGGACGAGTTTCCGCGTTGGGGTATCCTTGAGCGCATCTTGTAGCGCTCCCATGAGATCGAGAAGTGTAATTTTGCGGGGCGAACGCTGTATAATCGTTATTTGTCCGAGTTCAGGCAAATCGAGATCGAACATCTCCTTAAGTTCCTCCTCTGCTTCCGGCTTTTTATGTCCGTTGAACACAAAATCTGATTTCATCCGCAAAAGCACCGAGGCCGAAAGTAGCGTCCGCCCTGAAACACGAAGGTCGAACTCCCGCATCCCCCGCACGCGTTGCATGTAGACACCTGCGATCTTCTCGATATCGACATCCCACGGGTCAAGCTTGTGCTCCTGCACCAGCCCGAGCAGAATCTGGAAAGGTTGATCAGCGATAGTTGCCATTTCCTCACCTCATGCCGCCAGCCCCGCCAGCTCCACTGAGAACAAGCGAGACACCCCGCTCTTGCCCATCGTGACGCCGAACAAACGGTCGGACACGGACATCATCGAATCATGCAGTGTGACGAGGATGACTTGCGACTCGCGCGAAGATCGGCTAATGAGCTCCGCGACCCGACGAAGATTCTGGTCGTCGAGGTGGGCGTCGATTTCATCGAGCACGTAGAGAGTGGTGGGTCGGAAGCGCTGGAGGGAGAAGATAAAAGCGAGCGCGGTTAGTGCCTTTTCCCCGCCTGAAAGTGCCTCCACCCGAGCAATCTCCTTGCCAGCTGGTTTGGCCTCGATCTCGAGTCCTCCCTCGAATGGGATCTCCTCGTTCTCCAAAATCAGCCCCGCCACGCCTCCCGGCGATAGCTCGCTGAAGATCTTGCTGAAGGACTTTGAAATCTCGTTGAAGGTCTGCATGAACACTTCTTTTTTCTTCTCATCTATTTCTCGCATGAAATCGAGGATTGCCTGCTTCTCCGCGACCAGCTTATCGTGCTTCAATTTTTCGGAGTTGAAACGGCGCTCGGCATTTCTGAAATCTTGGATAGCCCGGAAATTCACAGGACCGAGCGCCTCGAGCTCTGCCTCTAGAGCTCCGACTCTTCGTTCGAGCTTGGCCGGATCGGTATCAAGAGTAATTTCAACCTCTATCTTGACTTGCTTTAGCTCTCCTTCGATGTTTTCGAGTTGGGGTCGCAGCGAGGCCTCCTCGACCCTGAATGCCTGCAGTTCGTTACTGAGTTGCTCTATTGGATCCTCTATGTGGCCTGCTTTTTCCTTGAGGCTTCCGACTTTGTACCGAAGTTTTTCCCTTTCCTTGCGAAGGGTCCCGACCGAGGACCGCTCCTTCTCTTCCAGCACGGTGACTCTATCCAGCTCAATCTGGGCTTCCTGGACTTGTTGTTGTAGCTGTTTCAGCCTCTCATCCAGCTGGGAGCGCACAGCTTCCAAGCTTATTAGACGGTGCTGAAGTTGTGGCCTCGTATCGGGCTCGTTTGGTTTCTCAAGCGGTGGTGTACCCTTGAGAAGCTCTGAAGCCTGCTCGAAATGTTTGGAAAAGTCGCCGAATATAACACGTAAATCATCCAGAACCCCACGGAGCTCTTGAAGCACTTTTTCGGTTTCGGCGCGTGATCTGCTCGAATCAAAGGTTTGCGTCAGCGCGTTAAACCTCTCGTAAAGATTTTCGAACTTCGAGGAAAGCAAGGGTATTTTTTCAAGTGAAACATCTCGTTCATCGTGGGGGACGATTTTTTTGATGCGGACACTAAGATCAGCGATTTCGCTCTCTATTCTCGCGCGCTCTCCCGCTGTCGAGTTGAGCATTTCGCCGAACAATTTGAGACGTTCGCGTATTTTTCCAGCCTCCGCAAACATCCCTGTATTCTGTTTTTCCTCGATGAGTTTCTCTATATGTCCAACTTTTCGATCATAGCTCCCCGCTTCTTCGAGAATTTTTCGGCGTTTATCGCGCAGTTCCTGCAGCGCCTCTTCCTTCACTTTTATTCTCTGTTGCAGTCGCGAAAGTTTTCTCCTGCAAGTGGCGCGCCGAACGCTGAGGAGCGCGGCCCTGATACGCCCAAGCTCCTGATTCAACTCCCTATATCGAATGGCGCCCTCCCGTTCAGATCGGAGTTTTTCCATCTGCACCGAAATTTCGCCGAGAATAGCGCTCATCGAGTTGAGATTGGTCTTGACGCGCTGGAGTTCCGCAAGCGATTTTTGCTTCTTTTCATCGTACTCCGCGACCCCCGCGAGGTCGTCGATAATCGTCCGGCGGTCGAACGAGTCCATCTTTATGAAGCGGTCGATGTCCCCCTGCATGATGAAGTTGTAGCCCCCGGGGCTGGACATGGTTTTCGAGAGCATGTCAACGATTTCTTGCCGCGAGGCGCGCTTTCGGTTTATCCGATACACGCATTTGCCGCTGCGGTCCACTTTTCTGGATATCACCACAGTCGTCGAGTTGATGGGCAACGCACCGTCTTCATTATTGAAATGGAGTAAAACCTCAGCAAAAGGGGCTGGGCGTTGGCCGTTGCCCCCGTTAAAGAGAAAATCAGAAAAGCGCTCGGCGCGCATGAGCTTCGCGCTCATCCCCCCCAGCACGAAGCAGAGCGCATCAACGACGTTGCTCTTGCCCGAACCGTTTGGACCGACGATGGCAGTCAAGCCCCTTGAAAGGGGGATGCTCACCTTTGTGTTTCCAAATGATTTAAACCCGCGGAGCTCAATTTTGCTTACGTGTGACACATTTTCTGCCTTGGGTGGTTATTCACCCCCCATCCTCCGTCAGCCCCCAAAAGCGGTTTTACTTTCTTTTTTGGGGTTAAAAATTTTTCGTTTTTGAGCTTTCGGCGCTTTCTATGGTGATTCGGTAAGACTAAGGAATTTTGGATTGAATCTCGTAAACTTTCTAAACCCAAATTTTAACCCTGAAATATCACAGCGACGATATATGGCGAAATCAACGCAGTCTGTTGGGTGCAGGGCCCTAAAAGTTTAAATCAGCACGGAGTAGTTGTTTCTGGATTGTATGGTCATCGAAAAGCTTCCAATAGCGAAATTGCCGGGCGTGGCTAGGCTGCGGGCCATGGCGGCGAAGTACTACGAGCAGCAGTTGTTGGAGGAGGTAAGGCAGCGGGAAAACATCCCGCGACACATAGCGATAATCTTGGATGGGAACCGCCGTTTCGCGCAGAACGCAGGATTAGACAAGCTGCAGGGACACGCGCTGGGGGCGAAAAAGCTCGAAGAGGTGTTGAAGTGGTGCCAAGAACTCGGCGTTAAACACATCACAGTCTACGCCTTTTCGACCGAGAACTTCAACCGACCGAGCGAGGAGGTAAAAGCACTTATGGATTTGTTTGCTGAGAAATTCAAAAAAGTGGCGAAGGATGAACGCATTCATAAGTATAAAATACGCGTTCGCGTGATAGGCGATCTAAGTCGCTTACCCGAGCAGGTGAGGAGAGCGATCGAAGAAGCACAGGAAGTAACTCAGAGCTACGATGGTTATACCCTAAACATCGCTGTTGGCTATGGAGGCAGAGCTGAACTCGCCGAGGCGGTCCGGCGGATATGCGAACGCATCGAACGAGGCGAGCTCAAACCCAGCGATGTCGATGAAAGCATCATAAATAGCCACCTCTACACTGCCGGCATACCCGATCCGGACTTGGTCATCCGCACCAGCGGGGAGGAGCGGCTGAGCGGTTTTCTGCTTTGGCAGTCTGCCTACAGCGAGCTCTACTTCTGCGAGGCGAACTGGCCTGAGTTCGACAAGATCGAGTTCCTGCGCGCTATCCGCACCTACCAAGGGCGAAAGCGAAGGTTAGGAAAATGAGGGCGGAAATCGCGATAATTGGCGGCTCCGGCGTTTATTCAATAGGTGCCCTCGAGAAGGCAAGCACCACCGTCGTGAGCACCCCATACGGCAACTCACCTGAAATCGTTATCGGTACGTTAGGCGGGCGCCGAGTTGCGTTCTTGCCCCGCCACGGTAAGAGGCACACCGCGCCACCTCACCTCGTCAACTATCGCGCGAACCTTTGGGCGCTCCACGAACTAGGCGTTAAGCGGGCACTCGCGACGACCGCCTGTGGCTCACTCAACCCCAAGATGCGCCCCGGGGAGCTAGCGTTGCTCTATCAGTTTATCGATTTCACGAAGCGGCGCACCCAGACCTTTTACGAAGGAGGTGAAAAAGGCGTCGCACACGTCGATGTCACGGAACCCTACTGCTCCGAGCTACGAGATATCTTATTTAAAACAGCTGGGGGGCTTAAACTCAAGCTCCATCCCCGCGCGACCTATGGGTGCACTGAGGGTCCGCGCTTCGAAACGGCGGCAGAAATCAAAGCGTTGCGCCGCTTGGGCTGCGATCTCGTGGGGATGACGAACGTTCCCGAGTGCGTGCTAGCTCGAGAGCTCGAAATCTGTTACGCGGCAGTAGCGGTCGTGACGAACTTCGCGGCAGGTATTTCAAAAGCAAAGCTCACCCACGCAGAAGTTGCCGAGCTAATGAAGGAAAACATAGGTCGAGTTCAAAAGCTGATGTTCAAAGCTATCCCAAGAGTACCAAAAAAACGCTCGTGCACATGCGGCCATGCACTTGAGGGGGCAGTGGTAAGAGTCTAACTCTCTCCCTCGTTAAATTCCTCGTAGTACTCTGGAGACTCGATCTCATACTCCCGTTCTGCCGGCTTTTTCTTTTTCTTCTTCTCGATGATGACGAGGACCTCTTTCGGCGCTTTCCCCTTCTCGCTAATCTTGTAAGCTGCACGCTTCTTTATCTTGCTTTTATAACCGCAACGAGGGCAGGCCAGTCGCCTTGAACGCCCAACTTTAGTGGGAAGAAGCATACTATCACACTTGGGGCAAAATTCCATGAGCATCACCAACAAGATTGAATTTTTAGGGGTGAAACTGCTTTATAAACCTATCGCTCCAGCTGAGGTTGTTTAATAAATCGATTGTCCGTTTATGAATAGAGACCAAACCCCAGTAAAAGGCTGGACCAGTAGGTGGGGGACAACTCAAAAGGAGGT
>JABUBO010000004.1_pt1 | contig 141440 bp, 143 predicted proteins | sample 7240361 | NCBI WGS metagenome assembly JABUBO01 (sample SAMN07256346, study PRJNA390944) | subsurface metagenome | isolation source: Methane hydrate marine sediment | place: Pacific Ocean: Eastern North Pacific, ODP site
CGGTTGCTCCCGTTGCACCCGTTGCTCCTGTGTCTCCGGGGTCTCCCTCGTCACCCGTTGCTCCTGTGTCTCCGGGGTCTCCCTCGTCTCCCTTCATGTCTGGAACCGTGAAATTATCGTATGCCCATGAGGTATTGTCTGTCGCGCTTATCGTGTAGGTACCGGGAGTCGAGGTCCAAGCGGCGAATATGGCCGTGAACTCTCCGACATTATCGGTCGTCACTACAGATGGTATGGTGTCTATCTTAGTTGTGCCCCAAGATATCGTCATAACGGTGGTCGGTGTGAATCCGCCGCCCGTTATGGTGGTCACGAAGCCCTCGTCAGGCGCCAGTATTATCTCCGGGACTCCGGGTGTGAACGGTCCTCCGCTCAGGTACTCTAGTGTCGGTGTCGTTGTTGAGTTTAGATAAGCCCAGATGTAGTCCTCAACCATGTTCACGCCTGTGTCGGAGCACGGCAGCCATGCCAGTGCCAAGTTGTCCCAGTAGTAGATGCGCAGCTCGTTTTCGACGAGCCCGGCTGGAATATCAGCGTCCTCGTAGTAGACCTTGATGGTAATGCTCGTTAGTGCGCCCGGGTCGGAAACATGGACATCCACGTACTTTCCGATGGTCGAAAAGGACGGTTCATTCTCGGGGCAATTCTCACCAAGGCCTGTGACGGTCACGGTGGTAGACCCAGTCGCTACGTAATCGACCTCCGTATCGGCCTCATCACTCGCGTCCACGGTGTTCTCTCCAGCTTCAACTCCTTATGTTCTCTATGATGTTACTTAGGTCAATTGTTCCCCACCAGTTGTAGGTCGCGTCGACTTGTTCTGCCCCACCAAGGTTCTCATCCCAGACCGAACTCACCACGCCATTTTCGTTGCCGACTATGTTGTTGTAGTGGATTTCCGTGCCTGAGGGGATAGTGGGCTCCCAAGAGATATTACCTACAGACTCGACTCCGACATCGTTGCTCGACACATCGTTGTACCTGATGATAGTGTCTATCGAGTTCATTTGGATGGCTATCCCGCATCCACTGTTTTCCACCAAGTTGTTCTCGATGAGATTGTTTTCTGCAGGTGCATCACGGTACTCTGCGTATCCTACAATCACTATGCCCGACTCACAGTCGTGCGCGTAGTTATTCGAGACCAAGACGTTGCTCGAGCCAGCCACGAGGATTCCCGAACCTGTCCAGTCGGGGGATTCGAGGGTTGCTCCGCTGACCTCGTTTCCAATCACAGTTCCCGTGGTTCCGTCGCCCACTTGGATGCAGTTGTTGTTGGGTGGTTCTGTCGTGGGCGGCTTGACGATGTTGTTCAGTATGTGGACTTCGACGGGGTCTTCCCCCCAGTACCCGAATGCTCCGGCTAGAATCCCCGCGGTGTCGTAGTTTTCGACCGTGAAGCCGTCGAAGGTCGCGATGGTACCCTCTCCATTGATGAGGACTCCCATGTCAGCCTCTTGGGCGTCTATGATTGTTGCCTCCGCTCCGTCTACGGATACGACTGTCAATGACTTGTCGATCATGATTCCAGTACTTTTCCCTGTGCCAAAGACGCTAACGTCCTGCCATTCTGAGTAAGTCCCCGCAGCCACGAGCACGGTGTCGTTGGGTTCGGCATCGTTTATCGCGTCTTGGATGGAACTGTAGATAACGTGGCTGTCGATGATCACGGCCCGGTCAAATGTGTTGTTCGCGAGGATTTCGGTGATATCCAACTCTCCTGATTCATCTATGAGTTGTTTGCCGTTGTTCTCGAACGTGTTCCCGGCTATCCCGACCTCGCTGTTCCCATCCATATAGCAATCGAAGTATATCCCCTCGTCACCGTTGTTGGAGATCGAGTTGCTCTCTATCAGGAGGGTGCTGTAGTAGATGTCGCTCTCCTCGAAGTATATCCCGTCATAATTGTTGTCTATCTCGTTTCCGATTATCCTGACCTCGCTATATGCCCATATACGGCTACAGAAGTATATTCCATCATAGTTGTTGGAGATTGAGTTGTTCTCCATCAGGACGTGGCTATCTTGAATGGGGCCCCAATAAATACCAGTATAACCGTTGTTGTCTATCGTGTTCCCCACGATCACGATCTCGCTGGAGGATATCCCCTCGTACACGTCCAAGTCGACCGCATACATGCCGGAGTTGTTGATTATCCTGTTGTTCTCGATGACGATCCGGCTATGCTCTATGAAATCTACCAAGTTCCAGAAGTCTATCCCGTCTATATCTTCCCCGTAACACGATTGGATGAGGTTGTTCTCTATGGTGATTGTACTGTCGGATATGTTGCCGCGAAAGATGATCCCACCACTATCGGTGTTCTCGATAACGTTGTTCCGGATGGTGATGGAGTCGTACCCGATGTATACGTCGTACACTTCAATGCCAATGTCCGCATTCGCCACCGCGAAGTTGTCGATCGTCACCCCGGCGGCTTGGACGCTGAACCCGAAGTCGTAGCCGTTCGCGTCTAAAACAGTGCTCCCTGGGCCCCCAACACCTATCAGCGTCAGGTCTTCTACATCCACGGTTACACTTTCCTCGTAGGTCCCCGCCGCCACCTCGATGGTGTTTCCGGGTTCGGCCGCGTCGATGGCCGACTGGATAGAGTAATATCCCTCTTCACCTATGGTTACCGGTGCTTCTGTAGCTACCAATGCTCGGAGCCCCTCAGCATCCTGTTCAGAGTACTCCTCAGAGGAACCTCCACTATCATCTATCCAACCACCAGTATCAAGTTGGTTTGCAACAAGCCAAGCGGCCCCCTTTCGGGCTGCGTTTTGCCCGTCGGTCCCACCGTATACTGCCAATGCCCTCACAGCATAAACCGTATCCTGAAATGTCCCTGCAAACCCATTGTCCCAACATCCATATGCTTTCTGTGCAGTTACTAGGTCAATAATTATGCGCTCAATGGTGCTATTGTAGGTTGCAGAGTCCAATTGGCTCAGAAACTCCAAACATTCTGCTAGCGCCATGTGGTCTCCTACCAAGTATTCCTCACCAGTCTCGGGGTCCAAGTCGGCCACTATCAAATCGGCACAACCAGTTGCAAAAGTGTCGTCTCCCATGGCGTGAATAGCCGTTCCGTAAGCAGCAAGCATCCATGAAGCAGCTCCAGGGTCGGCACTACCGTATCCCCATATCAAAAGCGCATCATTCAGATTTTCAGGTGATGCATATATGTCAGTGTTTGCTTTGTCCCAAGCCCATAGAGCTATAGCATAAGCGCTGTAGTCTGAATTTTCGGAAACCTCAGCATACCTCATCAGAAACTGGTAGTCGTATGCGCCTGCAGGCTCTTGCTGTCCCCCCTGTTTGTAGAAGTCTCCATTGCTTGCGGTTCCTGAGGTCATATGGTCAGCCATAGCCGTTGCCGCATCGAGATATGATGCGGTGCCAGTTTCCTCATAGGCATCAAGTAAACCCAAGATAACCACACCATACATATTATAGGCACTTGCATTTTCACTATGAGTTTCCAGTTCAGTAACAATCCAGTCCCAGCCGTAGTCCGCCGACGATTGCAAAGTGACCAGCCTGTCTGCCGCTGCGGTAATTGCCGTTTCCCTATCAGGCACTACACTACCATTAGCACTTACAGGTGTTACCTGAAACGCAGAAATCAGAGAGATAAGCATTAATGCCGTTATCGCCGTCGTCATAATTTTCTTTTTCATTTTTTTCATCTCTTTTTTTTTGGGCTATTTAACGTGGCTCCCTGTTAGTCCACGGGTCGAGCATACAGAAAAAGGTCGGAGCGCCCCCATAAGCGGTTTGCGAACCATAGGTCAGAACCCCTAGTCCTAACCCCGAGTCCTGACCAAGAGTTAGAACCACGAGTTCGACAAGGGTATTAACGGACCCGGAATAATTGACTCGATGTCGAAGATAGACGATGTGCTCTACACGTTCGGGGACGGGAAGGCGCATAAGGTGGACGAGGTGGCGAAGGCGGTGTCCCTCCCGAAATACAAGGTGCGGAAGGTCCTAGGCTTCTTGGCAGAGTTCAACTTCATCGAGTACGACAGGAGGAGGGGGAGGGCCAAGGCGAGCCCCGAGGGTATGGGGATCCTATCGAGGGAGAAGAAATCGCTTAAATTCCCCGTATTTTTCTAGGAACTCTCGGCCTTTTTTGGTGACGGCCCAGGTCGGGGGGGAGCGCGTCTTGACCTCTATGAGCCCCATCCCGCGCAGCTCTTCCAAGTACCTCTTACACCTGCCGAAGTTCAGGTTCGCCCCGTACACGATGCGGCTCTTCCGCGCCCTCGACTCGATCGTCCGGAGGATGTCTGCGTACAGGGCGGTCAGGTCCCGCCTGTCCCTCGCGGCGTTCGTCCCAGGAATTCGTCCAGCCCCCATCCTAAATGTCCCCAAAACATCCACGTTTTACGGATATTCTTTGGGCTTAAGATATTTATAAAGCCCTCCTAATGTCCGTAAGGCTGGGATGATCCTGGGGTGCCATATGCCAGAGCTTAGGGTGACCGTCACGAAGAAGCTGAACGAACTCATCGGCGAGGTCGTCGCAGCGGGGCTGTTCGCCACGAAGGCAGACACGGTCAGGGCCGCGACTGTTTACTTCCTGATGGATCTCGGGTGGATCGAGAAGTCCAAGTGCGAGGAGTGAAACTCGCATACATTCGGCCCAGCCGGATGCCAAAAACAGAAAATGCTTTGACTAGATGTCCCCGCACGATCATGCCTCTTCATCCATCATGTTTCCAGGCTGCGGCGGGCCACGGCTAAATCCCGGGACCAGGCCCCGCCGCGCTCGGGGTAAGGAGGGCTTGAACCCGCCCCTGCCACACGATCGAAAGGTAAGGAAATACCTAGAAGAGAAATAGGTCTGAAGAACCCGAACACCCCCAGCTCGGCCAGTCTAAAAAGGAGACCACCTTAAAACCAGCACACGACCCCGAGTTCGCAAATCATTTATTTTGGCACTTCGATTTTTTTCGATTTCCGTGGAGGATGAATGAGTGAAAGAAAAAATTTTAACGGCGACAATCTTGGCATTCATGCTGATCTCTTTGATGTTTCAGGTGGTGTTTGGATGAGGGTCAAAACTGGAATCCCTGGCCTAGACGAGCTAATCAAGGAAGGGCTACCAAAGGGCAGCTTGATCCTCCTTTCGGGCAAATGCGGGACGGGCAAGACCACCTTCTCGATGCAATATATAGTTAAGGGGATCACTGACAACGGAGAGCCAGGTGTGTTCGTTTCGTTCGAGCGGAAGCCAGAAGCTCTCTACAAGGAGATGGAAGGCTTCGGCTGGCACCTCAAGGCTCTAGAGAACCAAGGGAACTTGGAGCTCCTAGGTGGCCCGCTCGACAGTATAGTCAAGTTCGGAAAAAAGGTTGGGGCCAAGGGGGAGGACCTGATTGAGGAAATCATCGAGGTGGTGCGGGAGAAAAAAGCTGGGAGGTTGGCCCTAGACGGCTTAGGACAATTCTCAATGATGTTCCCAGACAAGCTTGCGTTCAGGTCTGGCTTGGCAAGGCTACAACGAGGGCTCAATGAACTCGACTGCAATTCTATCTTTACCTCAGAGATAGAAGAGGGAAAAGAAGGACTTAGCAGGTCAGGCGTCGAGGAGTTCATTGCTGACGGGGTGATCGTCCTATACTACGAGGGAGACGGGCTGACGCGCACCAGGGCCCTAGAGATAAGGAAAATGCGCGGGACCGAGCACAGCAATTACCTCAGCTTCTTCGAGATTGCGGAGGATGGGATCAAGATTGTGAAGCCGGGAGGAGCTCCATTCTTAGAAAAAGAGCCTAAAAAAATTGAGGAAAAAAAGGAGGCGATCAGCCTAGAGCAGGCTGAGAAGGCGGCCGAGCACATAGTGATGCAGCACATGCAAGAGAAGGTGCGAAGTCTGATGATTGAAACCTCGGACATCAAGAAGATCGGGGATATCCCAATATTCAAGGTCTCGGGCACCGCGGAGTACATCGCCGCGCCCGGCGGTTTCCTCCGCCACGAGGTGATAGAGAAGCGATTCTGGACGGTTCAAATCGACGCCAGAAACGGGAGGATCCTCATGTGCAAGATGCAACCTTGAACCGGGCTCCCCTTTAAATATTTTAAAAGAGAGAAAAACAAGGGGGTGAAGATGATAGTAGAGCTCGGAGTTGGGCTACTCGCCATAGGTGCGTTGGGTTATACGATCCACTGGCAAAGGAAACGAATGAAGATGGAACGGATAAAATTGGTGAGGACACGCGAGAAGCAGATAAAGAGGTTAAAAAGGTTGAAGAGGGAGCTTGAAAGAAAGAAGTAGATATGTGTTGCATAATTTTGGAATAAACGATTATTTCTCTCCTTTTTGGAATTGCGGGGATTAGATCGCTTTTTCGGCTCACGGTTGCTCCAGACAAGAAATAAGCCCATTAAAAGCTCTTTTCTTGATTTTCTAGGTTTTAATAGCTTATTTTAACCTAATCTCACCCGATTAATGCAGCACACAAGCAGATGAAAAGGAAAGTTAAAAGGGGGGTGAAAGAAAATTTAAAGGGGAGGATGAAGGTGATAGTCGAGCTTGGAGTTGGCGTGCTCGCAGTCGGCGCCGCTGGCTACGCGCTCTGGATGTTGCACGGGCGAAAGACGATGCTCAGGAGACACGTGCTGCGCCAGCGGAAGGTAAAGAAATACCTAGAAGAGGAGTAGGTTTGGGTGAAATTTAATACCCCGATAGCTGTAGCGGCATGCATAGCCTTGATTTGCTCCATCGTGTTCTGCCTAGAGCTGGGCGGGTACGTCGGGGAGGAGGAGCTAGGAGTCAAAAGCGTGGCGATACAAGATGAGCCATGGCGGTTTATCACGTTCATGTTCACACACGGCGGGATCGAACACCTGCTGACGAACTTAATTGGCCTGATCCTTGTGGGCTTCCTCGCATGGGAGATAGGGATTCGGAGCTCGGCATTCCTTGCGGTGTTCGTTGGAGTCGGGATTCTCACCGTTGCTCCAGCCGTCTTCCTCTCGAGCCCATACACCTTCGCGGGGGCATCGGCGGGAGTGGCCGGACTTTTCGGAGCTACATCGGTGGAGTTCAAGCGTTACGGCATCCCAGTCCTGCCGATATTCGCAATATTTGCCCTAGCATTTGCCGCGCCATCGATGATAGAAGTGTGGTATACGGGGTCCGCCATTGCAGCTGTGACGACATTCATGCACCTGTCCGCGCTGACGATCGGTGCCAGCTTGGCGTTCGGGTATAGGGCTGGGAAAGTGCTGGTTAGATAAGGGTTAATGTAGCTGGTATCAAAAAGTGGTGAAAAGTTGAATTTTAGAATTTTTTATTTGCAATGGCTGGCTTTACCAAAAGGTGGCCCGGGAATATGGCTAAGGTGATGGAAAATGAAAAGGCATGTATTCAGCAAAATGTTGCATATGAGCGTCCTTCTCCTAAAGGTACTCTTGATTTTCGCCTTGCTATTAGTTCTAACCCCAAGAACATTCGCGTATGATCGTGGCAACGTGGCGGAGTATGCCGACGAGTGGACGGCTGACGATTCAAACAGCACTTTGCATAACCCGGATTACCCGTACTATGATGGCAATGACTGTGCGAATTATGTCTCACAATGTTTGATAGCAGGAGGGCTTGATTTGAGCGCTGGAACTGACGGACACGGTACAGGCGTGGTTAGCGATTGCATTCCAAACTGCAATAATCTTCACACTCATCTCACCGAGCATCAACATGTAGAACACCATCAGATAAACACAAACGAGTCTCTACCTGACAATCTACAAAGCGGGGATGTAATTATTTTCGGGGATGAGAGTGACGAATGGCAACATGCGGTGATGGTCGCTGGAGGCACCGGAAATAACGTGGAGCTTAATGCCCATACCAACCACCGCTCTCATCAGTCGTTTAGTTTCTTTGCAAATGCCTTCAACGTTGCCCACATTTACCACTTCCCAACGGCTGATGAAACAGGGCACGCACAGGAATACTTCGGAACTGGAGATTACTACGGTGCCGGGGCCTTGCAAGCGGTGATCTATGCACTTGGGCTAAACTACGAAGGCTATATTTTATCCAACACTAACCCTGCCGAGCAAGACATGGTTATCGGGGAAGACACGAGCTCCTACGCTGGTTGCTCCTACTATGTGGAAGGATACTGCTGCGATGCTCACGAGGGGATACCTTCTCAAGGTGTGGCGTTTGGACAACCTTGGACCTCTGACTCACCGAACCACTGGGCATATTGGGTTAGGCAAGCAATCGAGTTCGCAAATCAAAACGATTACAGTGAGCATGAAACCCTAGATGCGGTATGGTACATAAGCGACCGCTCGGGTTTAAGTAATGAAATAATATCTTCCATCGGATACCCCGAAAATGGTCCAGATAAAAACGTAAGCATTTCTTACTACGTCAAAGGCCACATACTGGACGTAAATGAAAACGCGATGGGAGGGGTCTCGATAACCTTGTCCGGGAATATGTCGTGGACACGTGCAACAGACGCTACAGGGTATTTCGAGTTTCTCTACTTGCCCGAAGGCGATTATACGATAACCGTAGACAACGCTAATTTGACATCTGATCCACCCATAAGAGAATTTAAACCGCTTAACGCCAATCAAGAAGACCAAAACTTCACAGTTACTGTCGTCGAGGGTGGAGTACCCATTTGGGTTTGGGCCATAATCATCGGAATCATCGTCGCTTTGGTTGGCGCAATACTCTGGTATATCCTAACGAGGAAATCACGAGCCACATAACATTTAGGTTTCTCGTTCACCTACAAAATTTATTTTTCATCCAATAATTTTTTAAAATCAGCACTCACGTCATCAAAATCTTCCGTATGATGAGTTCGTCCCCAATTTTAATCTTCAGCTCGCCGGCTAAGTTGCCCATGTTTTTGGCCAGCTCGAGCATCCCCGAGCTTCCGATGTAGCAGAGGTACCCTCCAAGCCTTACCTCGCCGAAAGTGCGGGCGAACTTCACGGTCAACACTTTGCTCGCTACTGCCACGGCTAGGTTCTCGCCTACCCTCGCGAACTTCGAGATCTTGGACGCGTCGATGTTTGTCGCCAAGTTTCCAAAATCGTCCACGCTCATGATATGCCCTCGTAGTTCTGTTTCAGTCGCCGTTGGTAGCGGGAGTTTAAGCAATTTTATCCCCTTTAGTTCAGGCCCGACTTCTCTGGGTTTGACGCCAAGGCTCAGGTGGGCAGCGACGGGGGCCATGATGTCGCGCCCGTGGAAAGTTGGCGAAACCTCCGACATCATCAGATCTCGATTGGTTATCTCGTAAAGTTCGGCGACTCCAAGCTGCTCGGCTACGAGTGTCAAAACTCCATTGTCGGGAGCGATGAAAAATAAATCATTCTTCGTCTTGAGCAGCACACACTTCCGCTCGGTCCCAACGCCGGGGTCGACAACGGTGATAAAAATTGTGCCTTCTGGGAACGCCTTAACAACCTGTGCGAGAATAAGCGCTGCTCCCCGAACGTCGTACTTCGGCACCTCGTGTGTGATGTCAACGATCTTAGCGTCAGGATTCACCGAGAGAATCGTGCCCTTGATTGCTCCGATGAAATAGTCTTTCTTCCCCAGATCAGAGAGAAGCGCGATAATACTGGAGCTCATCCTACCCCATCAGCATCGCAGTTTTCAGGCCGTAAGTAAAGAAAATTACTTCCCTTTGGTCTGCTCGTACTGCGCCCAGTTATTTACCCAATCCTGCTTTATCTTGCCAAGCCTGTCCAAGACCATCGCTTTTATCTCGCTCGTCGGCATCTGGTCGCGCGCTGACTTTTCGACCTCGTCAGCGATGCTAGCGGCGACATCTGCTGGTGCTCCAACAGCGGCGCATGCATTGACTATTTTCTGGCGTTGGAAGGGTTCGGTCTTACCATCTCGTTTAACAACTTGAATTGCCATCTTATTACCTCCGATTATACGTGCCCCTAAGAACTTAATAAATTGAAAGCTTTTTCAATCGAAGTCGCAACGTGATATTGAGGGCGAGCTATGCAGATGGCTGAAGCAAGACGTGGCACGACGACGCTTGAGATGGAAGCTGTTGCGAAGGCCGAGGGCAGGCCGGTCGAGTTCATCATGCGCGGGGTAGCTGCGGGCAGGTTGATAATCCCCCGCAACCTCAGGCGCGAAAATGTCAGCGTTAGAGGCATTGGTGAGGGCCTCCGCACAAAGGTAAACGCGAACGTGGGATCTTCTCCCGATTACGTGAACCTCGATGAGGAAGTGGAGAAAGCGAAGGTTGCAGTAAAATACGGCGCGGATACTGTAATGGACCTCAGCATCGGCGGCGACATCGACGAAATCAGACGGCGTATCCTCCGGGCAATCGACGTGCCAGTGGGAACGGTGCCGATTTATCAAGCTTGGACCGAGGCGGCCTCGCGAGGCGATGTGGTGGACGTAAGCTCCGACGATATTTTTAACGCTATTCGAAGACACGCCGAAGATGGCGTCGATTTCGTGACCGTACACTGCGGCGTCACCCGTGCGGCTATCGAGGCCCTGCGGCGGAGCGGGCGCCTGCTTGATGTGGTGAGCCGCGGCGGTTCCTTCCTCGCGGCGTGGATAATCCATAACGGGCGGGAAAATCCCTTATACGAGGAGTTCGATTACCTGCTCGAGCTAGCGCGGGAGTTTGATTTGACGCTGAGTTTGGGGGATGGGATGCGTCCCGGTTGCTTGGCCGACGCTTCCGATGTGGTCCAGTTTCAAGAGCTGCTCACGCTTGGGGAACTGGTAGAGCGGGCTTGGGCACGAGATGTGCAGGTGATAGTTGAGGGCCCTGGACACCTACCACTCGATCACATTGAGGCAAACGTCAGGCTCGAGAAAGTAATATGCAAAGGAGCGCCCTTCTACGTGTTGGGCCCGGTGGTGACTGACATCGCCCCCGGTTATGACCATTGGGTTGGGGCTATCGGAGGAGCCTTAGCCGCGTGGGCTGGAGCTGATTTTCTCTGCTACCTCACCCCCGCCGAGCACCTCTGCCTGCCAAGCGTTGAGGATGTCAAAGAAGGTATGATAGCCGCAAAGATTGCCGCCCACGTTGCTGATTTGGCAAAGGGTATCGAAGGAAAGCGTGACGATGAAATGGCGAGGGCGCGCAGAAAGTTTGATTGGGCGAAGCAATTCGAGCTCGCGATTAATCCCGAAAAACCCCAAGAACTCAGACGCCGAAGGCCACCCGCAATTGACCCAAACGTTTGCAGCATGTGTTCTAAGTTTTGTGCGATAAAGATGGTAAACACTTATTTAAAAGAAAAAACGCGGGATAAATGAGAGGAAACGCGAGGTAGTCAGAAATGAAACTTTTCACTGTTGGCCCAGTTGCCTGCCCACCCGAGGTTCTTGAGGAGATGAAGCGCCAGATGTTCAGCCATCGGAGCAAAGAATACAAGGAAGTACATCGGCAAACCGTCGAGCGGCTACAACGATTTCTCGAAACTGAAAACCAAGTCTTCCTCTTCCCTAGTTCCGGGTCGGGTGTGATGGAAGCCACGGTTCGGAACTGCGTCGAGCGGAAGATGCTGTGCTGTATCAACGGGGCGTTTGGAAAACGGTATGCTCAGGTTGGGAAATCGAACGGAAGGGAGGTCGAACAGCTTGAGACGATGTTGGGTAAACCGACCACGCCTGAACTCCTAGACGAAAAGCTTTCATCGAGCCCGGATGTCGAGGCCGTCGCCATAACCTACAACGAAACGAGCGTTGGGCTGCTGAATCCACTTCCCGAACTGGCCAAAGTTGTGAAAAAGCACGGGAAGCTCCTGTTCGTCGACGCGGTGAGCGCGATGGGCGGGGTCGAGCTGAAGGTTGACGAGTGGGGAATAGACGTGTGCTTCACGAGTTCTCAGAAGTGTTTTGGGATCCCTCCGGGACTGGCCGTCGCAAGCGTGAGCGAGGATGCTCTGAAGCAGTCTGAGCGAGCCAAGGATAAAGGATGGTACTTCGATTTCAAGCTCTACGAAAAGTATCAGAAGGAGCAGAGCAGCACACACATGACACCTCCGGTCCCACAAATCCTCGCGCTCAACAAAGAGTTGGGAGTAATTGAAACCGAAGGCGGTAAGCAAAAACGCTTCGAGCTTTACTCCAAGCGAATCCGAAAAATAAAGGAGGGTGTCGAGGCCTTAGGTCTGTCACTCTTCCCGCAGAAAGGGTATGAGAGCCCAACGGTCGCATGTGTAAACGCTCCGAAGGGCATCAGCGGGCTTGAAGTGTACGAGCGAATGCGCGAGCGCGGGTTCGAGCTAGCAAAAGGATACGGTGAGCTGAAGGAGCGGACTTTCAGGATAGGGAACATGGGATACATCCCCCTCGAGTATGTGGATGAAATGCTTCAGGCCCTTGCGGATTTAGTAAAGTAATGGAATCTCCGACCTCGCGACAGGCGATGCTTCTCTAGAGAAAATTTTAGTGGGACGACACTATCGTTATAAAGCAGCGAAGAAATCGTTTTGTGAGACATATGGCGTTAACTCCTACGAATTTCATATGGATGGACGGAAAGCTCGTCCCTTGGGAAAAAGCAAACGTGCACGTGCTTACCCACACCCTTCATTACGGGATGGGTGTCTTCGAAGGCATCCGCTGCTACAAAACTGTGAAAGGTCCGGCGGTTTTCAGGCTCAAAGACCACATGCAAAGATTAGAGAATTCTGCAAAATTCGTTGGGATTGAACTTCCGTACTCAGTCGAGGAGCTGATAAAAGGAGTCAGAGAAACGATAAAAGCAAATAAAATTGAGGAGTGCTACATTCGTCCCATCGCTTTTTATGGCTACGGCATAATGGGGCTGGATCCCGAGGGCTCTAAGGTGAACGTGGCGATTGCAGTCTGGCCCTGGGGCACCTATCTGGGAGAGGAGGGACTCGAGAAAGGAATTCGGGTGAAAATATCTCCGTGGCTCCGAATTCATCCGCGCATCCTGCCGCCCCAAGCTAAGGTAGTAGCAAATTATGCGAATTCCATATTGGCGAAGGTTGACGCTCTGCGGTCGGGTTATAATGAAGCAATCCTCCTGAACATTGATGGTAACGTGGCGGAGGGGCCAGGGGAAAACGTGTTCATAGTGAAGGACGGTAAACTTATAAGCCCCCCAGCTTCCTCGGGAGCGCTCGTTGGGATAACTCGAGACTCGATAATAAAAATCGCAAGCGATGAGGGGATAAGCTTCGAGGAATATGACTTCAAGCCGAATGAACTCTATGCGGCAGATGAGGCTTTCTTTACAGGCACTGCCGCCGAGGTGACGCCGATCCGTGAGGTGGACGGCAAGCCCATAGGGGGCGGGAAGCGCGGACCTATCACGGAGAAGCTTCAACAAATATTCTTCAATACTGTACGCGGAAAGGAGCCTAAGTACGAATTCTGGCTGGACTATGTTGGCAAGTGAACAAATCGTGCATGAACATTTTTCATCGAACTTCAACTTGTAGGTAATTTCATTGCCCATGCTTCAGCCGCTTGCGTAACCACTTGGATTTGGGGGGGTATCGACCTTCTTGAAATCGCCATCTTCCCAAACCAGAGCCCCAAAGTAGCCACAATTTGTGCAATAATACCGGGCATCGAGTGCTCTGAGCTTGACAACTGCCGTCGAATCCTTAAGCATCTTGCTGCCACACTTCGGCACCTACGAACCATCTCTAACCCAAAAGTCCCTTGCGCTTTGAAATCCTTTAAATTTAAAGAACAGAACTCAAAACGTTGGGTATATGGGTATGATTTCTTTCAAGCCGATTTGGTTCGATTCGCTCGGCGCAAAATCGTTGTGCACCTTGGTCAAAACGCCTGATGTCAGCGTTCTCATCGACCCCGGGGTCGCGGTGATGCAGCCGAGCTTCCCGGCGTCATGGGCGAAGAAGCTTTACTGGGAGGCTCAAGGAATGCGCGCAATCAAGAAGGCGAGCCGCAAGGCGGACATAATCATAATCTCTCACTACCACTACGATCACTTCACCGACTTCGACCGCGGACTTTACAAAAACAAACTCCTACTGGTGAAGAATCCTAACGACCACATCAATGATTCTCAACGAGGGCGAGCCGAGCATTTCTTCGACAATCTATGCCGCTCCTTTGGTAAGTTCGGTCTTGATGATATACTCCAGAAGCGAGAGCGGAAGTCATATGGAAATCCGCTTGATGAGATCCCCCGCGCTCGAGACAAGAGCTTCGGAGATTACGACCAAAGACGCAGGGAGTTGTTTAAAAAGGGGCTCAAGTGGTTCAAAGGACGTGCCAAAAAATGGAACTCAGCTAAAGTGATACCTGAGCTTAAGTTCAAAGATATAGAAATCAAATTTTCTGAGGGTAAAGAATTCAAATTTGGGCGCACCAAGCTCAGATTCACCCCGCCCCTCTTCCACGGCATCGAATTCTCGCGTGTGGGTTGGGTCTTCGCAACTGTTATCGAGTATGGTGGCGAGAAGCTGATTCATTCTTCTGATCTCGACGGTCCGATTATCGAGGATTATGCCAACTGGATCATCCGGGAAAATCCTGACGTGCTCATTCTCGATGGCCCCATGACCTACATGCTTGGCTATCTAACCACCCGCACCACCATGAATCGCGCAGTATCGAACGCCGTGCGGATACTTAGGAAAACTGATGTGCGGTTAATGATTTACGACCATCACTTGCCTCGTGAACCGAAGTTTAAGGAGTGGACACGTGAGGTTTGGGATGAAGGCAAACGTCGAGGAAAGAAAGTTCTAACAGCCGCAGAATTTTTGGGCAAGCGGCCGGCCGTGCTCGGTTAAGACATGTGATTATCGGTAAGTTTTTTGAGCGCCAACAAGCGAAAATAAAATCAATTTTTCCTTCTTCCCCACTTTTCTTATTAACCCTCTCTTCCTTAGTCTTTGAAATGCATATTTAGCAGTATGGTACGGTAAATTAAATTTTTTTGCTACATCCTTTATCGTAATACATCCGGTCTTTTCCATAAAGCCTATGATTTGAGAAGACAGGATCCTCTCCCTTCGAAGGTGTTTTACATGATAGATTAGATGTTCAGCGTCCTTCCTTTTTCGTGGGTTTACTAATTTTATAAATTTCAAAAATTCACTCAAAGCACCGCCAATTGGACTAATGTTAACATAGAAAAGATGGTGGCTAAATTTAATTTTCTCAACCTTGAATCCGAGGTCTCTCAAAATCTTCGTTACAACCACAAGAGGCCCCATACTCGCTTGACCAATCATAATATTGTTTTTGCAATCCCCTTCTGCGTCAATAAAGCCGCCCACGAAAGCACCTTTCACATTTGGTGGAGCATTGTCTAACAAAATTCCCACTTTTTCAGCAATTTTAGAGAAAATCCTTGCCCAGAGTCTGCTATAAAACATAACTGTAACTGTCAGCGTTTTGCATGTCCTACTGACGTGCACGAAATTTTCTTTTGGTATTTTCAGGTGCTTGGCAATGTAATCGAAGTCCGGCGCCCCCCTGTAGTCTACATAGACCCTTAATCCGTTTCGATTTATGCCAAGTTTCTCCAATACCCTTACGAACTCGCTTAGCACAATGAGGGACGTGTCTGTGACTCCGACCCCATCATTTGCTGAATTTTTATCGCCCAGCCAGTATCCTAGCAGCCATGCGAACTCTGCAGTCAGCGGGATTTGTCGGGGTAGCTGAAATTCTTTTTTACTGCCGTCTAATCCGAATGCGTTTATCTCCTCCCAAATCTCTGATGGGAATATCCCTAGTTTTTTGAGAAAAAATATTTTGAGCGGATATCTCCCTCGAAAAATATGCCCAACGTATACTCTGTGAAGACCTAGTTCGCGCGCAATTTCCCCGTACGTCATACCGAGTTTTCTCTTTAAATTTGCCAAAAAGCATTTCTCAAATTTTAAACATACTTGCTCGTCCAGTACTTCTGATAAATCTAGCCGTGGGAGAAGGTTTGGTTTTTCTATGTCGACAAGCGGACTGGTTGGCGTTTCAGCTGCACATTCCATGCTTTCACCGCCTAATCATCCTTATGTGTTTTTAAGCGACTTTGGGGGAGAGCGGTCACCGAAAGTGATTTATAAACCTTATAAAGGGGGGCAGAAGTATTCGCCACGCGCATACATGGCCTAGTTTAAAACAAAAGTGATGAGATAACAAATCTGTAAACATGGGTACTATTCTAAACTTAAAGCAGCCGTGGATCAGGAAAGCCTTACTTTACGATAAACTGAGTGGGAAAAAGGTAAAGTGTAACACCTGCGAGAGGCGCTGCGTTATCTCCCCAGGCAAGCTGGGTTTTTGTAAAACTAGACAGAACCAAGAGGGGGAGCTTTACACCTTACAGTATGGTCTTTCAAGCGGAATTTCGGCAAACCCGATGGAGAAAAAGCCGTTCTATCACTTTTGGCCAGGTAGCTATGCTCTAACGGTCGGGAGCTGGTCTTGCAACAGCCAGTGCCCTTGGTGTCAGAATTTTCACACAAGCAAATTTCCACCAGATCCTGCTAAGAGTGAGTACATAACTTCCGAGAGATTTGTGGAACTCGTGAAAAGATTTAAGTGTACTTCTACGAGCATCTCATTCAATGAGCCAACCCTATCGCTTGAATGGTCGATCGATGTTTTCAAGCTCGCTCGCGCTAGGGGATTCTGTAATACATTTGTAACGAACGGCTACATGACTCTCGAGGCACTCCGAATGCTCCATGATGCTGGGCTGGACGCGATATGCATTGATGTCAAAGGCGATGCCGAGGCAGTTCGCAAATACTGCGGCGGTGATGTCGAGGTCGTCTGGAGAAACGTGCACGAGGCAAAAAAGTTTGGGGTGCATGTAGCGGTGGTCAATCTCATCATCCCCGGCGTGAACGACCGGGAAGAGCAACTGCGCGAGCTGGCCAAGCGTCACCTTCGCGAGGCGGGCAGAGAAACACCGCTGCACTTCACATCTTACTATCCAGCCTACAAATTTGACGCGCCGCCAACACCCCTTTCCACCCTCGAGCGAGCGCATGACATGGCGAGATCGGCGGGCATCGAGTTCGTTTACCTCGGCAACGTGCCCGGGCATAGGTATGAGAACACTTACTGCCCGAACTGTGGCGAGATACTCATCAAACGCCTTGGGCTTGAATTGGTCAAAATAAATTTGAAGGGAAATTGTTGCCCCAATTGCGGGCATGAAATACCAATCGTGGGGAGAATTTTGTAACCTATTTATTTCGCGTGATTCGCTTTCGAATTATCAATTTCCAAAATACTTTACCTTTTATGCCATGCTTTAAAAGCCACCGCAAAAAACTATTAATAGTTCAGATAAAGGAACCGAATGGTACTATGCGTGAGTCAATACTCTTCAAGGGGCTGACTAGGTATTACAATGATTTTTTAGCGCTGGACAATTTTTCGCTTAGCGTAAAATGGAACGAAGATGTCGCATTACTGGGTCCAAATGGCGCTGGGAAGACCACCGCACTTAAAATCCTTTGCGGGCTGCTGCGTCCATCTGCAGGTAAAGCCTATCTCGCAGGTATTAACGTCATGGAGGAGCGAGAACGGGCAATTTCGAATGTGGGGACCATTTTGGAAACTCCTGAGTTTTATCAGTTCCTAACCTCAGACGAGACCCTTAGATACGTGGGGCGCCTCAGGGGAATGAGTGGGCGCAAGCTGGACAACCGAATAGGGGAAGTGCTCAAACTTGTAAGGCTCGAAAAATGGTCGAATGTCAAAATAGAAAAGTTCTCTAGGGGGATGAAACAGCGCCTGGCGCTCGCGCAAGCCATGCTTCACGATCCGCCGATTCTCATCCTTGACGAACCTTCGCTGGGCCTTGATCCCAGAGGCATGATGGAAACACGGGAGATTCTGAAAGAAGCGCGAAAAAAGAAAACTGTGTTCTTCGCGTCACACCTTCTCACCGAGGTCGCCCAAATTTGCAAGAAAGTGGCAATAATCGACCACGGAAAACTGCGTGCTTATGATGATATTGGCCGTTTGAAGAAAAAATATCGATCTTTCGAGCGGGCTTACCTAGAACTTACGGAGGCGACCATTTGAGCGAGTTCGAGAAGCTGAAGGTGGTCACGAAATACGAGCTGCTGAAGCAGTTCCGAAGGAAGCGGTTCTACGGAGCATTGGCAATCACAGTTCTCGCCGTTGTTTTAATCATTGGACTCTATCAGGGGCTGGACCTTCCCAAGCAGATGGGCATCCCAGATCAAGTCCTAAACCAATGGGGGCCTGAACTCTTCGCGATTTTTGTGACATCGATGGGCGCGCTGGCCGTTCTTGCTGCAGTTTTCTTCGCGGGAGACGCCATTGCTTCCGAGTTCGAGAGCAAAACGGGATATATTCTGTTCCCAAACCCCGTGAAGCGGACCACCATAGTAGTCGGAAAATACCTCGCCTGCTTCATCGCCACAGCCGCAATAATAATCATAGCATATCTGATATCAGCCGGCGCTCTGCTCGTGTTCTATGGACAGGTGCCAGTGGGGATAATAGGTTCGTTAGCTCTCACGCTGATTCTGGCATGCTCAATGATAAGCCTGGCATTCGCTTTCAGTTCCATACTGAAGGGAGGCATGGGGGCGACGATAGCCACACTTCTGACATACATGGTATTTTTCACGATCATTTCAAGTAGTCTGGCTTACGCTGGCTACGATCCTTGGTTCATGCCCGATCGAGCAGGGGACGCGGTCGCCTCCACCTACGGGTTACCCCTCGAGCAGTTGGTCGGGGGATTTGGATTTGGCGGACCGATGATGGGGGGGATGATGCGAGCTAGCCAAGACCCCACTCTGAGTTTCTTTGTGTCGTTGGCGTACGCGGTTGTTCTGTTTGGGATAAGCATCTTGGTGACGAAGCGTAGAGAAATGATCTGAGCCGCAAAACCTTTTGGTCTGACGTTAAACTGTTTTTGGTCATTATGCCAAGAAATCTGCGCGAGGCTTTGAGAGGACAAATGCCGGACGAGGAACTCAAACAGGTCAGGGCCTTTGATATAGTGGGGGACATCGCGGTAGTCAAGATTCCCGAAAAACTACTGCCAAAGAAACAGCTGATCGGTCAAGCGCTGATGCAAGTTCACCACCATGTGCGGACGGTCCTCAACCAGACAACCCCTGTGCGAGGAGAGTTTCGAACGCGAAAGCTCGAAGTGATAGCCGGTGAGCCCCGAACTGAGACCACGCATCGGGAGGGCGGTTGCAGCTTCAAGGTCGATCTCGCCAAAGTTTACTTCTCGCCCAGGCTGGCCACCGAGCGTCTTCGCGTGACCAATCTGATTAAACCGGGTGAGGTTGTGACAAATTTGTTTGCGGGGGTTGGGTGTTACTCCGTACTCATTGCAAAGCACAGTGAGGCGATTAAGATTTACTCTATTGACAAGAACCCGGAGGCCGTCAATTACATGCGTGAGAACACCCGTATCAACAAGGTCGGTGCTCGGGTCGTGCCGATTTTAGGCGATGCCCGCGATGTAGTCAAAACTCGTCTGATGGGGAAAGCAGATCGAGTACTCATGCCCCTGCCTGAGCTAGCCCGCGAGTTCTTCGACATCGCATTGCTCGCGCTGAAGCCTGAGGGAGGCGTGGTACACTTCTACGATTTCGGGAATGAGCCTGAGCTTTTCGGCCCCTCGCTCGAGTTTGTTCGCGCTGCAGCAGCAAAGGGGAAAAAGGTTGAGTTGCTCGAGAGCAGGGCGATTCGCTCTTATGCCACTAGAGTTTATCACATCGTGCTCGACTTGAAAATAACTTAACTCTCAGGCTCGGCGCACGCTTATCCGATCTCCCGTCCGTGCGGCCCTAAATTTTTCAACGCCACTCTTTATCCGAGCAAAAGTGTTCACAGGACTGATCGGTTGCGATCGGCCGAAGAAAATGCAGAATCCCGGACCTTCAGGCCAATAAGAAACATCACCCATTTGAGTTTTGGGCGTTGAGTTTTCCGGTTCAACTTTTACTGGAATGCCGAAGTAAACCTCTTCCTTCCAGATTTCCACTTCCGCATCGAACGGTAAAGCTTTCCAAATCGCATCGCAGGTATTGGGGCAGAGCTTTTCGAGAAGCTCAGCCTCGACCTCGAAGTCACGGCAGACTATGACCAGCTTCCTCACCACGACACCACCTCAAGTATCTCTAGCTTGAAATTGTTATTAAACCAGTTTTTAAATTTAATCGTTGAGTATTTCTATTTGATAAATTTTAGGATCATCCCACATCTCACAGGTCCTTTGAATTGACCACAGGTAATTTCCATCCCACGCGAGAGCCCAAGTATCTTTTGCGGGGGGATAAATCTCACCAGCAAGATTTCCTTCTGTCGTGAATTTACCAATGCCTTTTTCACAACCGCCACTTGCCCAGAAATAGTTTCCAGTCCAAACTATATCGCTATCGAAACGAATGTTATTTTGAAGATATATCTCACCAACAAGCTTTCCGGATTTATCAAGTTTGTACAATTTGGACCCGTCTCTACTTTTCAAATAAAGATGATCTCCATCAGTGGTCATACCCATTGTTCCGCCCTTTTCCTTTTCGGGAATATCGAAGGAGTCATAAATTGTTACACGGCCATCTTCTAATTTGAATTTAAATATTTTTAAAAGACTAAAGTCGTCCACCCAAAAATATTCTCCATCATATGCCAATCCTCTTGGATTCATAATTTCATCATTTCCATATTTCTGATAATTTCCTGTAACTGGGTCTATTTTGATAAAATCGAGCGATTCACCTATCTCGCCACTACCTAGACTAAATCTCCAAAGGTTATTTTCAGCATGAACGAGCGCCCAACCAAAAGAAAGACCTTGACCAATTTTCTTTATCGTTCTTCTCGTCTCATCCACTTCATCATAGACATAAAGGTAGCTATCTTCGGGGTCCCCCGGCACATAGCCCAATTCAAAATTTTTAATGTCTTCATAGTCAAATTCTGGGGCTGGAATATTCCCTTCTCCAAAATCATTATTTTCGATCTCTGCGGTAGAACCAGCATAGATAGATATTGGGGGTTTTTGCCCAACCCCGATATTTTCAAATTTATTTCTTTTCACAACAATATGAGACTCCATACCTGCGGTGATGGCCGCAAATTCTTCATTTTTGAAATAATTTCCTTCTAAATATGCGGTAGTTTTTTCACAATGAACTCCGTAGTGGCCATCTCTAATAATATTGTACAGTATCTGAACATTTTCATTATACTGCTCCAAAGCAATTTCATGATAGCCATTTCCATACAATATATTGTACATAAAAACAGGTTCGGACCTTTCTGCATACAATCCTTCAGAATTATTCCATCTTATAATTGAATTAGATACGACAACTTCGGAATCAAATTGCGCTATGCCCAACTCGCCAAATTCTACAATTACATAATTAAATTCACTATTTTTTGTATCACCTAAAACTATCCCCAGCCAATCGCCATTGATGGGGTCTTCGGCATCAGAAGTAAACCATATCTGTTTTTCTGGAGTTCCGACAGCTTTTAGGGTGCCCCCATTAATTCCCATTCCCAGCTTTTTCCAAGTTTCTTTGTACCCCCTGTAATGTTTAAACTTGATAATCGTGCCTGGTTCTATCGTTAGCGTAATTCCCTCCGGCACTACCAAATAGCCCGTTACATGTATCTCTCCTGACCAAATCTCATCCTGTTCAAGGATGCCGGCTTTCGTTACTGGCCCCTGGGCCCCCATTAGTATGAGGAACGCAGCACCGCTAACAAGGACGATAATGGGCACGAGCACGGCAATCAGAAGCTTTCGATTCATCTACCTCCCAATTAAGGGCGAATTTTCCTCCATATAAAGAACCTCCGCTCAAAGCCTAGGCGGGATATTATAACAACGCGAGAGTTTGGAGCAGTGTGCGACGTGAGTGTGCTTGGCGATCGTGCGAGATTTGAGCGGGCGCAACAACTGCTGGATGGGGGAGATCTCTACCTGCCGTCTGCGACTTACAGCTGGCTGGCGCGCGACAAGCTGATTGCCGTCCGAGGCAACACGCTTGGCTACAGCTTGGTGAGCCAGTTTGTACGCGACCGAAAGCTGCTCGTCGTTTACCTGCCGGAACTCCTCGATGAGCTATCCCGCCGCCTGCTTTTTGAGGTGCAGCGAGAAGTGCCGCTCACCGACCTGCGAGCCCTGATGCTTGCAGCGCACCTTCGGTTGCCCCTGTTGACTTTCGATGAGGGAGTCGTCGAGCGCCTGCGGGAGTACGTGGGGGCGCGGATCCTTTGGCAGCTAAATGCGCATTCCGACTGGCTAGCACTCCGTGAGGCGCTGGAGCTCTACCGCGAGCTGGCGAGCGACGTGGGCAATTACCTCTGCAAAAACCTGAACGACGGGCGCACGTCCGAGAACTTAATCGATGAACTCCGAAGCTGGCGCGGCGATAGCCTGCGGGCGGTGACAACGGCGGTGCGGAAGCTGAGCCAAACGCGGACGAATCCGGGGGAGTTGAATTTCAGGTACATTACATGGGACTTGACACCAATCCTGCGCGAGTACCTCAAACAGCATGTATTGCAGCCCGAGGTCGTGCGCGAGCTCTGCGAACGGGCCCTGCTGCTGGTCGCGAGTCCAAAGTAGCGGACGTGATAACAAGCACAAAGGAGAAAACACGTATTATATCAGAGAATTATTATCCACGGCCTGCCCGCGGGATGCTGGATTGAAAAACCGATCAGGGCCTCGAAATAATCAACTTCTACATGAAAGCCTTCGCGTCCTCGCGTTCGTGTCGATTACGCCGTTCAAACTCGCGTGCGGCTTCCTCCAAACCACCCCCGTGCGCCAACTCCCGCGAACGCCTCCGTCTAACCTTCACGAAGATCGGGTAATTCACGGCCTCGCCCACTATTAGCGCCTCCCCCACGGGCAGTGAGGAGATCATATCCGCAACCTCGCTCGTTATCGCCTCCGAGGATTGTTTGATGTGCTCGAGGTCGTAGGGGTTTGTGACTCGCAGGATGATGTTTGTGTTCGCCTGTGAAAGCACTGTCGTCGAGAGCCTCACCGGGCGCTGGGAAATGAGTATGAGCGATGCGTAGAACTTGCGGCCCTCGCGAGCAAGTGTTTCGATTATCGACCTCGAAATCGCCGTTCTCTTGGACTCGCCAGACGGACAAAACTGATGAGCTTCTTCCAAGCAAAGCACAAACGGGGGCACGCGGCCTCTTTTGCGAGCGTTAAATAACCTCCGCGCAGCATAAGCCACGAACATCTGTTTCTTCCTCAAGCTGACTACGTCGCTAAGGTCGATCACCACCACTTTTCCCGGCTCGACGATACTCTCCCAGCTCGGGCAATCGGCGCGGTCGAAGATGCCGAGTGAACGGAGGTCGAATAGCCACCCGAGCAAAGCCTGCTGAAGCTGTCTATGGATGTCTCCGTCCTTCTCAATCCGCGAGATGACCTCATCCAACCCAAATGGACCCTTGCCCGCCCGCATCTCGGCTCGCAGCTCGCCAAGCACCCGCTGAAGCTCGCGCGCTTGCATCCCGGAGATGTCAGGCATAAACCCCTTGAACTGATACGAGTTCAGGTTCGGCACGCCTATCTTGAGTTTTCTGCCTTTGACGACGCTCACGCGGTCGGGGAAACTTTCGGCCAACCCAGTGTACTCACCGTGAACATCGACCACGACGACCGCAGGCCGCCCCCGCTCGGGCAGGCGGTCGAGCAGCTCCTCGATTATCACCTGAGTGCTTACGCTCTTGCCAGCGCCGCTCATTGCGAGCACCGCCACATGTTTGCGCAACAGTCTCGTAAGGTCGAGCTTCACAGGTAGCTCGTGGTGCTTGAGCTTGCCCAGCTCCACCCCGTCGTCCGGGTTTAATCCGAGAAAGCGCGTTAGCACATCTAATCTAACTTCTTGTACTTTTTGCCCAGGTGACGGCGGGAAAGTGGTTCGCTCGAGTCCATACTCAGCTTGGACTCCGAGCGCCTGAGCTTCGGCTATGAGGTACTCCCAGCGATCTACAGGAAAGACCGTCGCCAGTGGCCTGCCGCCCCGCTCGTACTCCTTGACCGACTCAGCCCGCATGAAGTACCGATTGGTCTTGATCAAGTTCGTGACGAAAGCTATTACCCGCCCTTCCTCGGTCTCGACCTCTACGAATTGCCCTTGTCGAACAGGCATCTTATGTTGAACCTCGGTGACTACGAAAGAGAATTTGCTTGGCGAGGGGCCATCCCCTGTAGCGACAATTGTTCCTAATTCCATGGATCCACCTCAGAAAGGTCTCCGGTGTCGCCTCAGGTCGAGCAAGGCAGAGGGGCCGAGACGGTCCGCGATGCTGTCGCGCACGATGCTTAGGTCCTCCTCGGTCAGACGGGCACACACATCTGCCTCGATGAGCACCGAGGGAAGCCCGAAGGCATCATGGTGGGAGGAAAGCGCGTAGACGAGTGGCGCGACGCGATCGGCGGTCTCTGCGGGTTCGTCTCTGAAATCGATAAACTCCACGCGCAGCGGGCGGTCGAATGGCACGGTCTTGATGTAAAATGCGTAAACTCGCATCGCCCATTCGCCGAGGTCGCGGAGTACATATCTTGATGGGCTCTCAGCGTAGCGAAAGATGGAGGTACGCTCTCCCACCCCGAGCACGTGATCGAGGAGAACGGTGTCCCGAGAGCGTTCTAGGATCTCTAGCTCCTTTTGTTCGAGGCCGAGGCCACCTAAGCTTGGGAGCACTTTACGCCTAAGAATATCAACGAAGCGCCCGCCCCGGCTGTCCTTAACCGCGCCCGCAAGCAGGGCTCCCGACTCCGCGCAGGTCTCGTAAAGCTTCGTGTACGCATTGAGGAGCTTGTGATAACGCTCAAGCAAGCTTTGGTTGTGGGGAAAGCGATCGACGTACTGGGGCACTACAGAGCCATCCAGCAACAGGAGTTTAACTTCATTTGCTCGGAGCGCCTCGGTAGCGAGCTCAATTTCAGCCAGCTGACGTTCCATCCCGGCAAGGAGCTCAAATTCTCGGGCATCCAGCGGCTCCGCGACATCAATCAGGCGGGGAAATGGCATCTCGCTTGGAAAGTACTTGGCCCACTCCAGCCGAGAGTTTTGGTAGCGAAATATCGCAACAACTGCCCGCAAGAGGATGAGGTCGAGACCATGGAGCTGCTGCTCAAGCATCCCTCCATCTACGCCCGCCACCGTCAGGTTCGCGAGCGCGTCTTGCTCAATCGGTTTCACGAGGAAAGGTTCGATAATTTCTTCCACTCCCTCCAAAGTTACGTCCCTCAGCCCAGCGAGCGCCTTGGCCACCTTCCACCTTTGCCCTTCCTGTTTGCGTATCCGCTCGGCTATGCTCGCAAGTGTGTCTTCAAGCCCTGCGTGTTCCTCCGAGAAACCAAACCTTCGTACAGGTGAAACCATTTGATCACCCATTTCACCGCTCGTACCCATTTTTTCACCCTCCGCTTTGGGAATGTGGAAGAATATTTAAGTGGATTTGGGGGAGAGAGGTCGGCGAAAGTAATTTATAAGGCTTATAAAGGGGTGAAACGGCCGACACTCGAATGTCCAATTACCTTATTTTCCGGCGGGCGGCTTCCTCAACGCGCCTCATCACATCACGAAGTGGCAAACCCGTTCGTTCGGCGATTTTCTTAGCATCTTCGTACTCAGCGGCAAAACCGACTAGCTTGCCTCTCTCTCGCACTACCTTCACGCGCGGCTTAAATTTGCGCCCGGCTAGCTTCACGTCAACCTGCACGATTTCCCGCTCGAGAGTGTAGCGGTGCACAGTAGGCAGTACGCGCACACCAAGAGTTCCAGTTTCTAACATCAACACGTGCGCGAGTCTTTCGGCATCCTTGGGTTTGACGAGCACCTTGATTAAAAATCCTGGCCTTCCCTTTTTCATCAGGACAGAAACGGCACTCGCATCCAGAGCGCCTTCCGCGAGCAGTTTTTCGATCGTGTAGCCGACGACCTCACCCGAGACATCATCGACGTTCGTCTCGAGCAACGCTATCTCCTGAAGCTTGAGCCCGCGCGCGCTCGCCTCGCCTATGCAGACGCGCACGAGATTTGGTGAGGGAAGTTTTCTCGCGCCCACGCCGTAGCCTATCGCATCGATACGCATCGCCGGGTATGCATTGACAAATCGGTTGACGAGCGTGACGAGCAGGGCCGCGCCAGTTGGGGTGGTGAGTTCGACGTTCGCAGCCACGCCTCGAATTGGCTTTCCTCGAAGAATTTCAAGCGTAGCCGGGGCTGGTAGAGGAAGCTTGCCGTGGATAAACTCTGTGGCCCCCTTTCCAACCGCTACTTCGCTCGCCAATACCTCACCTTCGAATAGCCCTAGCTCATTAGCGGCCGTGCAGCACCCCACGATATCGGCAATTGCATCCGCCGCACCGACCTCGTGCAGCACGAGCCGCTCTAGACGCTTACGATGCACGCGGGCCTCAGCGCGAGCGAGTACCCCCAGCGTTCCGAGTACTGCGCGCTCGACTTTCGGCGGCAGGCGAAGCCGTTTGACCCTCCCCACAATTTCGGGATAGGTGCGCCCGCCCTTATCGCTCGTTTTGACTTCAACCCGCGTTGCCTTGATCTCGTTCACCTTAACTCGCTTGATTTCCACCTCGACGCTACCTAATAACTTAGCGGCGGCAAGCATAGCTTTCTTAACCCGTTGGGCGCTCGCGCCAGCGTCGATGAGCGCAGCTGTCAGCATGTCACCCGAAACGCCCGCGATGCTGCAGTCTATGAACGCGAGTTTCATGATAGCACAGAGTAGAGTCTACCTTTACCAATATTTAGGTTCACCACACATTTGTCAATCTTTAATGTTTTCCGCCATTCCTCAAACTTGATTAGAATTCTCGTACCCTTGGTATTTGAGTATTGTTATAAATATAACAAGTCAACAACAAGTTCATTTTAAGATGTGGGGCGAAAATCTATTGGAGTGAAGATGTTTAAAATTGAAAACTTGACGGTTATCGTGAAACGAGGGGACTTGACAAGGCAAAAAGCCGATGCGATATGCAACCCGGCAAACAGCATGATGTACATGGGTGGCGGGGCCGCGGGAGCGTTGAAGCGCACGGGCGGCGAAGAGATCGAGCGGGAGGCCTTAAAGCACGCTCCAGTACCGGTCGGAAAAGCGATTGCGACAACTGCTGGCAAGCTGCAAGCGCGATGGGTCGTGCACGCCCCAACGATGGAGCGCTCGGTGATGCAGATAACGAGTGAAAAGGTCTATTTTGCAACGAAGGCGGCGCTCGAACGCGCAGATAACATTGGTGCTAGAAGTTTAGTATTCCCCGGTATGGGAACAGGCGTCGGAGGATTTTCGGAAGAAGATGCTGCAGGAGCAATGGTCCGCGCGATAAGGGATTTTATCCAAGTCGCGAAGACGCTTAAAGATATACTAAAACCAATGGAGAAAAATATGGATAGAAACTTCATACGGTTCTCCATTTACTCTCCTCCGTTTGAATCACCTCTCCGAAAGTCCTCTATGCTTCTCGAGATCGGAGGGATCCCTGCGTGATTCCATTCTAAGTTACGAGTTCCGCGAGCGTGTCACGATTTATTGCCCTCTTTATCTCAAGCGCAATTCTGTCTCCCATGCTCATTCTTCTCTGATATTTCGCGTTCGCGTATTTTGAGCCGATTCCCAGATGAGTGTTAGTTCCCCCCCCATGTCTCAATGCAACATCTTGTGTTACCGGAACGTGCATGAAGACCTCCGACCCCTCTGGAACATCATACAAACCGAAATTCACCCCGCTGATGACCCCCATTTTGGTCCACGTTATCAAAGTTTGCAAACACCATGCCCCGATGATCCCGGGCGGTTCATGAATTTGAGTTGCCCTTAGGAAAGCGTTGGCAGTTTTGTGGACATCTTTCAATAAGGACTCTCTAATGGAAATATCCGCGTGAAATGTAACTTCAAAACTAAGTGGATACGGTGTCTTACTCCAATCCGCTTTTAATTGGACATCAGCTGGCAGCCTTATGACGCCGTCGTGGGTGGCCTCTCTCCTTTCATCAATTGATAGAAATTCATTAGCTAAGCACGATCGAGCCTCTTCTATGGGCATGTTATAGATTTCCGCATATGCTTTTTCGGTATCCCCCCAACTTTCCTTTGCGTTCAGCGGAGAGAAGAAATAATTGAAATTGGCATGGGGGCCAGGAACGTATTCTTCAATTCTTGCTATTTTCAAACCATCCTCATCTATATTTCCAGCTTCAACTTCTCTTTTGAGTTTTTCTTCTAGATCCTCTGAATTGGCGGCAAAAATAAAAGATCTTTCGTATTGCCTGTGTTTTAATTCGGTTTTTAAAATCAGCGGCTGTTCAATTTTTTTCTTAAATTTTATCTCGTCTTTTTTTATTTCAACTTCAAAAGATTTTGGGGTGGGTATTCCAGCCTGTTGGGCAAACCAATAGTAATCCTTCTCTATTTCCCCGCGGTTTTCTATCTTCAGAAGTTTTCTTGAGCCGACGATGGGGACTGCAAAATCGTTTTCGATCACGCTGCATTTTTCATCTCCTCCGACATAAACGCTGAAAGCCCTATTGGGGATCTGAATGCATTCTAAATCAACCAAATCATCAACAAACTTTACAATATCAGAATACTTGTCTAAGATAAGAATCGCTTGTGCAAATTTTTTCTTCTTAAGATCGGCTATATCTCTGACAACAATCATATCTCGTCTTACGACGGCCGGCAAATCGTCGACGACTTCCTTTGACTTCCCGACCATCGGGTTTTGAAGATAAATTATGGCTCTTTGCGGCGTTGTGTAAATTAAATATGGCAAATCATAATTTCTCGCACCCGCCGCAGCATCTAAAGCGGAATGAGAGCCCAAAATTAAAGCCTTGGGATTTTTAAATTTTTTCGCCATCTCTTGCATTTCGTTTCTTTCAATCATTTTATTGACTCCTTTGCCGCAAATGCGGGTTTCATTTATTTAAACCTTTCTACTTTTCACCTAGATAGTTAGGATGCATTTTTCTCGCTCAAGTATCTTCGATATTCTTTTACTGTATTGGCGAGGCTTGAAACATCAAACAAATTAAGCCCAGTGCATTCGTTTGTTGCCGCCATGTACATGTCGCATATTATCTTTTTCAAAACTAAATCTAATTTCGAAGGTTGAGACCTACACAAACTTTTCCAATCTTGGATTCCTTTGATATCAGATTCTCTCTTCGCCTGCTCAACGTCTCTGTACCACTCCGTCTTTTTGTAGTATTGTCTTGCAATTTCCTTGCTCACGTGCAAACCTTCGTAAGTAAATCTGCATTCGTCCAGGGTGCCGATGACATCCACGACGATTAACTTTCTATTGCCATCGAATGCTAACTCGATTTTTCCGTCATCGTTTTGTAATTTGGCCCTTGCGGCAATTTTTGAAATCAAATTGTTTGTGTGGGATAATTTATTTTTAATTTCTTCCACCTCTTCATCGGTTAGGCTGGCAATTCTTTGCGCTTCTGACCACGTGATGTACCGATCCCTTTCTTCTAATTTTGTGCTCACATCAAAGAAAGGCTTTTCAAGTTTTTCTCCTGGTTTGGGGGCGTGGTCCAATCCTAGGTCCTCATAACTGATTTGACCGTTCTTAAGCCTTCTGAAAATGCTTGAACCTTCAGGTAAGCTGTTTCTATACATGATTTCCATCGGTACCAAAAAATTTACCAAGTCGTGTGTAAACGCGCTATAATCGTAATGGGTTCCGCTACCTTTTTTCGGGCGAATTACTCGGACTAGGTTTATTTCCATGAGACCAGTAGGCTCGTGCAGTTCGTCGATTCTGACAACCTTCCCATCTCGTCCTACTACGCCTCGATAATGGGTTTTTATTCCTTTTTCCTCCGCTTTTTCGAAACAGTAAGCACCCATTATACACAAAGCAGCTCCCTTGTTGAGGAGGTGATCTGGCATCTCTCCCCAGTCGAAAACGGAGTAGCGGTCCGAAAAGTGAAACCTGCCGATCCCCATTTTATTGTCTTCTGGCCGGCTTAAAATTTCTAGATCCTTCACGCTTCCCGTTTTTATTCCCCCATTATTTCTGTTGAGCTCCAGCAAATTATTGCATTTATATCTAAATTAACGTATACTTTAAAGATGGGAAACTTTTGACCAAGAAAAAAGAGCGCGCTGTGATTACGGTTACAGGGGTCGACCACTCAGGTATAGTCGCCGCTGTCACAACGGAGTTAGCTAAGCTCAACGTCAATATCGAGGACATAAGTCAAACTATTTTACAAGATTTCTTCACCATGATTATGCTCGTGGACGTAAGGGGGGGCAAGAGAAGCGAGGTTCAAAAAGCGCTGGATAGGGTCGCTGATAAGCAGAAAGTGAAGATTATAATGCAACACGAGGACCTTTTCAGATACATGCACCGGGTGTAGGTTATGAGGTTGTCCAAGGAGGAGATAGTCGAAACGATAAAGATGATCAGCTTTGAACGGCTGGACATCAGAACAGTCACGTTGGGGATAAATCTTGGTGGATGTGTCGATCCAAATATAGATCGGATGTGCAAAAAGGTCTACAAAAAAATCACCTCGGTAGGTCGTAATCTCGTAGAAGAAGCAAAGGAAGTGGAGATGAAATACGGGCTGCCGATTGTCAATAAAAGGATCGCTGTCACTCCCCTAGCTTTCTTGTTGGATGCGGTAAACACCAAAAAAGAAAGCACTTGTGTGAAATTGGCGAAATGTGTGGACGCGGCGGCGGAAAAATTGAAAGTGGATTATATTGGTGGATACTCAGCTCTAGTCCACAAAGGGTTCACCAAGGGAGACAAGCTCTTGATTGATTCCATCCCGAAGGTGCTGAACAAAACCAAGCGATTATGTTCCTCCGTAAACGTCGCGACCACTAAAAGTGGAATCAACATGGACGCCGTGCTCAGGATGGGAAAGGTCGTGAAGGGGTGCGCTTCAATTAATCCACTGAGCTGTGCAAAACTTGTCACCTTCGCAAATGCTCCTCCTGATAATCCATTCATGGCCGGGGCCTTTCACGGTGTTGGAGAGGCTGAGAACAGCATCAACGTTGGAATTTCAGGCCCAGGCGTCATTAGAGCTGTAGTAGAAAAGCTTGGTGATGCTGATTTCGGGGAACTGGCCGAGAAAATCAAGCAAACTGCATTCAAGATTACAAGGGTTGGAGAGCTCGTCGGGAGGGAGATGGCGAGAAGGCTGAATGTTAATTTCGGAATTATTGACTTATCGTTGGCTCCAACTCCTTTTGAAGGAGATTCGGTTGCAGGGATAATTGAAGCCATGGGGTTGGAAAAATGTGGAGCTCATGGCAGTACTGCGGCGCTTGCTCTCCTCACGGATGCCGTGAAGAAGGGGGGCGTGATGGCGACTTCATATGTCGGTGGCCTATCCGGGGCGTTCATCCCCGTCAGCGAGGACAAGGGGATGGCTGAAGCGGTGGCTGAGGGCGCCATGAGTTTAGATAAGTTAGAGGCGATGACTTCGGTCTGTTCAGTTGGTTTGGACATGATAGTGGTGCCAAGCAAGACACCAGCGGAAACGATTGCCGCAATCATCGCGGACGAATGTGCGATAGGCGTCGTGAACGACAAGGCAACTGGTGTCAGAATAATTCCGATGGGAAAAGAGGGAGAATGGGTGGAATTAGGGGGGCTGCTAGGTAGAGCGCCGGTGATGAAAGTGAGCAAATTTAGTTCCTCAAAATTTGTATCGAGGGGCGGGAGGACACCTTCCCCAATCCAAAGTTTAACCGACTGAAAGTTAATTCAATCACCCAAGACAGAGGTTGTTTAATAAATCCATCTTGAACCAGATTAAGCAAAAAATTTCCAGCTCTTTCATTACCCGCGCCCGCATGTAGGTGCGCACGTCGTGCGCTATAGCCATCAGAATGGAGTCAGCTCTCCTTGTGCGTGCGAGTCTGCACCTAGTCCGACTATTGTACCTAGTGGCAAACCCGCCGAACGGCACTTCACCAACGCCTCGCATGCGGTAAAGCTCACGGTTCCGCTCGAAGTCGCGGGCCGCCCGTCTGCGTAGGAGCCCTTGTGGTTTGATGTTTCTGAGTTTGATCACCGGTTTGAGTCCGTGCTTTCGAGCAAGCTCGAAGTTCTTACCTGCATCATAGGCTGAATCACCGAGCAGGGGCTCACCCTCACCCCGGAAATTCTCGAGCAGCCGCTTGAACTGTGGCGAGTCGTGCGCCTCGCCCCTTGTCACTTTCGCCGCGGATATCGGCACGAGGCCTGCTTCACGCGAGTAGCCCGCAAGCATGTGAAGTTTGAGGAATTCGTGTTCCTGCACGGTTTTGAGCCCTTTTCTGCGCTTTCGGTACCGATCCGTTTCGACGCCGGTTGAGTCCGTGATGAAAAGCTCGCACCTGAAGAGCCCGGCGATGAGCTCGCACAGGAGTTCGAGCGCTCGCTCGAAGTAGATTACTGGTATGCGCTGGAAAGCCCACCAGATGGTCACGTGGTCGATCCGTGTGCCGAGGAGCAACGCCGTGTCCCCTTCAGCATCACGAAAGGTGGGGCACGAGCATTTTCTGTAGATGCACACCGCGGCGTGCTCCATCGGATGGAACTTGGGCGGTCGCCCACGCTTCGAAACTTGCCACGGCGGGCCGAGCCTGCGCGCGACGCGCGAGCAGAGCTTAAATACCTCGCGTTTGTCATATATTTTCGAGGCGTGGTACGCCTTCCAGTAGTGGGGGTTTCTCATTGGGACTACCTCCTTTTGAGTTGTCCCCCACCTACTGGTCCAGCCTTTTACTGGGGTTTGGTCTCTATTCATAAACGGACAATCGATTTATTAAACAACCTCCCCAAGACATATAACTTTAAATACTGGATTGATGGGAAATTGGGGTGGGTTCTTGAAAAAGAAAAAAGCAGTGCTCGTCCTAGAAGACGGTACAGTAATTTACGGCACAGGATTTGGCGCCGAAAAAGAGGCATCGGGTGAAGTCGTCTTTAACACTTCGATGAGCGGTTACGTTGAATCGTTAACGGATCCCTCTTATAACAGCCAAATTTTGATGTTAACTTATCCCCTGATCGGAAACTACAAGGTGCATCCGGATTGGTTTGAATCCGATCGAATTTGGGCAGAAGGACTTATCGTCAAAGAAGTTTGTGAGAACCCCTCTCACTGGAAAGGTGCCCAAACCCTTGACGAGTTTTTGAAAGAATTCAACATTCCCGGTATAATGGGTGTGGATACCCGCGTGCTCACAATCAAGATTCGAGAGCGTGGGGTGATGAAGGGCATAATCGTAACCTACACCGGTGCGGATCCCCCAGCCGCGAAGTTGCTTGAAAAGGTTAAGCAGTTCAGCATTTCAGAGCTGGATCTCGTTAGCGAGACCACTTGTAAAAAAGTTGAAGAATTTGACGGTGGTGGCAAGCTTAAAGTGGTCTTGATCGATTGCGGCGTCAAGCGCAGCATCATCCGAAGCTTGCTCAAGCGTGGGGTTTCGTTGACGCGTGTTCCCGCGAGCACAACTTCGAAGGAGATTGAATCGTTTGAGCCCAATGGGATTGTCATCTCAAACGGGCCAGGAGATCCAGCCATCTTAAGTCACGTTCGCGAAACCGTTCGAAAGTTGCTTCCTCAATATCCAATGATGGGTATCAGCCTTGGCCACCAGATCTTAGCTCTGGCCTCAGGCGCCAAGACTCTAAAGTTGAAGTTTGGACACAGGGGATCAAATCAGCCAGTTAAGGATTTGGAAACCGGCAAGGTGAGCATAACCTCCCAAAACCATGGTTTCGCCGTGGATGCCGACTCCCTTGAGGGGACTGGCTTTCAAGTTACTAAAGTGAACTGTAACGATAACACCGTCGAGGGCATGATGCACGTTGAGCTTCCGATTATCTCGGTCCAATACTATCCCGAATGGGACAACCAGTACCTCTTCGACAAATTCGTGGAAATGCTCAAGAAGCGCTAGGAGGTTTCAAGTTGCCCAAACGTCAGGATCTCAAGAAAGTGATGGTAATTGGTAGTGGGCCCATCGTAATAGGTCAAGCGGCTGAATTTGACTATTCGGGCTCACAAGCCTGTAAAGCACTGCGCGAGGAAGGGGTAGAAGTCGTCCTCGTTAATTCCAATCCGGCCACTTTCCAAACAGACACCGACATCGCAGACATCGTTTACATCGAGCCATTAGTGCCTGAAATAGTAGCTGAAATAATACGCAAGGAGAAACCCGACGCCTTGATTTCCTCGATGGGCGGTCAAACCGGCCTTAACCTCGCGGTAGAACTCCAAAAGTTAGGAGTGCTCGATGAGGTGGGAGTTGAGGTGATAGGTACGCCAATAAACTCCATTAAGGCTGCCGAGGACCGGAAGCTCTTTTTCGAACTCATGCGCGAGATAGGCGAACGAATGCCAAAATCCATCGAAGTTCACTCGCTCGAGGAGGCATTGGTGGCCGTCAAAGAGCTTGAGGGATATCCAATCCTCTGTAGACCTAACTACTGCTTGGGTGGCACGGGTTCAGGCGTTGCGCATGATGAGGAGGAACTCACACGAATCGTAAGGTTTGGGCTAGACGTGAGTTTAAACCGAACCGTTTCTCTCGACAAATGTGTGCTCGGTTGGAAGGAAATCGAGTACGAGGTAATGCGTGATAGTGCAGACAACTGTATTACCATCTGTAGCATGGAAAACATCGACCCTATGGGAATTCACACTGGCGAGAGTATGGTCGTCGCTCCGGCCCAAACGCTTTCCGACCAAGAGCACCAAACCCTAAGATATGTCTCCCTGAAAGTAATCCGAGCACTTAAACTAAACGGTGGTTGCAACATTCAGTTCGCCGTTAACCCAGACAAATTTGAGTACTATGTAATTGAAGTTAATCCAAGAGTCAGCCGTTCTTCTGCGCTTGCATCTAAAGCCACGGGGTACCCGATTGCCAGGATAGCGACGAAACTAGCGCTTGGGATGACTCTGGATGAAATTTCCAACCCCGTAACTAAGGATACCCCTGCTTCATTTGAGCCAACCCTTGACTACGTGGTAATCAAAGTCCCACGTTGGCCTTTTGACAAATTCCCAGAAGCCGACCAAACAATAGGCACACAAATGAAGTCTACAGGAGAAGTGATGGCAATCGGGCGGACATTCGAAGAAGCATTCCAGAAGGCGATACGTTCACTCGAAGTCGGGAGGTTTGGACTCGGTGGAGACGGAAGGGACAAACCTGCCCTCGACATCGAGCCTCTAAAGTGGCAACTAACCCATCCAAATGACCAGCGAGTTTTCTTGATTAGAGACGCTCTAAAGATGGGGGTGGGTGTAGAGGAAATCTATCGACTAACTAAGATCGATCCTTGGTTCATATGGAAGTTTAAGCGGATTATCGATATGGAAGAAAAACTCAAGCGCATGTCGCCGAAAGATCCTGAAATAGAGAAAGTCTTGGGAGAATCCAAACGACTTGGTTTTTCGGACCGACAACTCGCCTACTTGCTCAAAACTAACGAGAGGAATATTAAGCAACTTCGCAAGCAAATGGGCATCAAAACTACTTTTAAGACAGTGGATACTTGCGCTGCCGAATTTGCGGCTAAGGCCCCCTATTATTACTCGGGCTATGAGCCTGTCGACGAGGTTCCGACGAGCAAGCGAAAAAGGATAATCATCATAGGTGGAGGGCCCATCCGGATTGGCCAAGGAATCGAATTTGATTATTGTTGCGTGCACTCAGTACTGACTCTGCGGGAGGCGGGAATTGAAGCTATCATTATCAACAATAACCCGGAAACTGTCTCCACAGATTCAGACACATCTGACAAACTTTACTTCGAACCGCTTACATTTGAGGATGTGATGAACGTCATCGAGAAGGAAAAACCGTATGGAGTAATTTTACAGTTCGGCGGTCAAACTCCAATAAATCTTGCAGTTCCACTGGCTAAGGCTGGCGTTAATGTTCTCGGAACCTCGGCTGAAAATATTGACCTCGCTGAAGATAGAGAGCGCTTTAACAAACTTCTCAGAAAATTGAAGATCCATCAGCCCGAAGGAAGCACCGCTTTTTCGACCGAGGAGGCAAAAAAGATAGCGAAAAAAATCGGCTACCCCGTTTTGGTGAGGCCAAGTTATGTTCTCGGTGGACGTGCCATGGTGCGGGTGCACGATGAAATCGAACTCGCACGCTACATGGAAGAAGCCGCGAGGGTCTCGGAGGATCACCCCGTCCTCATCGACAAGTTCCTCTCCCAGGCGATTGAAGTCGATGTCGATGCGGTTTCGGATGGGAAACGAACCTTCATCGGTGGGGTCCTAGAGCACATCGAAGAAGCCGGTGTTCATTCGGGAGATGCGGCCATGGTTATGCCGCCTCAAATTCTGAGCGAGAAAGCCATCAAGGCTATCAAGGAGTACACCATTAGACTTGCAAGAGAGTTAAACGTTATCGGGCTGATGAACATCCAGTATGCGGTCAAAAATGATGTAGTCTACGTGCTCGAGGTAAATCCGCGGGCAAGCCGCACGGTGCCTTTCATATCGAAGGCGATTGGAATCCCCTTAGCGAAAGTCGCCACCAAAGTTATGCTAGGGTATTCGCTCGACGATCTCGGAATTCCGAAGGAGGTAGAAATTCCGTATGTCTGTGTGAAGGAATCCGTCTTTCCCTTCATTAAACTTCCCGGCGTCGATCCGGTTTTAGGCCCAGAGATGAAGTCGACCGGTGAAGTCATGGGTATAGACCGTGATCCGGGTAGAGCATTTTTCAAGGCCCAGCTGGCAGCCGGTAACAAGCTCCCGACTTCTGGAAGGATCTTCATGAGTGTACGAAAGGGGGACCAACAGGAGTTCGTTCCGGTTGCAAGAAAGCTCAAGAAACTTGGGTTCGAGATCTTAGCCACTGATGGCACGAGCGACGTGCTCCAGAAAGCTGACGTCGAATCAAAACTAGTATTGAAAGTCTCCCAAGGGCGTCCAAACATCATCGATTACATTCGTGCTGGTGATGTCGATTTAATTATCAATACTCCAACCTTAGGACGAGATCCGGTGCGTGATGGGTACCAGATTCGACGAGCGGCAATAGATCTTGGAATTCCCTATATTACAACTCTAACAAGCGCGAGCGCAGCTGTTCAAGCAATAGAGAGAATATCAAAGGAAAAAATTGAAATTAGGTCGCTCAATGAGTACCATACTCAGGTAAAGAAGATTCAGTAAAAACCATGGATTTTTTGGTTTATCTGTAAAGGAAAAAGTTAGGTCTTTAGTGCTTGAATACCCTCATGCCACTGAATACCATTGCGATACCATATTCGTTCGCAGCATCGATAACTTCTTGATCTCTGATTGACCCTCCAGGCTGGATCATGGCGGTCACGCCAGCACCTGCAACGGCATCAATAACATCCCTAAATGGCAAAAATCCATCACTCGCCACCACAGCGCCTTTCAAATTTTCTCCGCCTTTGTTCACTGCAATGCGCGCAGCGTCGATTCTGCTGGGCTGTCCAAAACCAACTGTAACCGTTCTTTCCCCCTTCGCAAAAACCAGCGCGTTTGATTTGCAATACCTGACGACTTTAAACGCAAATAGCAGGGATTTCATTTCCTCATCGGTTGGGGCTCTCTTGGTCACTATTTTGAGGTCGCGAACGTCTAACTCTTTTACATCCCTCTCTTGGACGAGCAATCCCCCCACAACAGATATTATTCCTTTCCCGTCTCTCTTACTTGGTTCCATTTCCAACTCTAGCAGACGTATGTTCTTTTTCTTCTTCAAGATGTCCAAAGCTTCTAGACTAAATTTTGGGGTGATGATCGCTTCTAAAAACACGCTTGACATCTCTCGCGCCGTTTCCGCATCAACTTCCCTATTTAGAGCAACTATCCCGCCGTATTCCGATATCTGATCCGTTTGATGTGCTAGTTTGTATGCGTCGAAAATCCTCTCGGATGTCGCCACACCAATTGGGTTGGTGTGCTTCACGATAACACAGGTTGGATTTTCAAATTCTTTCACTACTTCAAGGGATGCTCCTAAGTCAAGGATGTTGTTGTACGACAGTTCCTTTCCCCATAACTTTCTTGCATTCGCGATGCTGGGTTCTTTGATATCATCTCCATAAAATGCGGCTTTTTGGTGTGGGTTTTCACCGTAGCGCAAATTTTGAATTTTCTTATAAGTTAAAGAAAGTGCCTCCGGAAACTCTTCTCCGCGAAACATCCTCCGCAGGTAATTTGAAATTATTGTATCATACCTTGCGGTGTGGGCAAATGCTTCCACAGCTAGCCTTTCCCGCGTTTTATCGCTTAGGGTGCCGTCTTTTTCCCTCAACTCCTTTAAAACCTCATTATATTCATTAGGATTAACAATCACCACAACATTTCTATAATTTTTCGCTGCGGAGCGAAGCATCGCTGGCCCACCGATGTCTATATTTTCAATCGCCTCTTCAATCGTGCCGCCGCTTCGGATCGTTTTCTCAAATGGGTAAAGATTTACAATTACTAAATCTATAGGCTCGATATCATGTTTTCTCAACTCTCGTACATGTTCTTCTTTCTCCCTGATTGCGAGGATTCCTCCATGCACTTTTGGATGAAGAGTCTTCACTCTACCATCCAGTATCTCTGGGAAGCCAGTGAAATCTGAAATGTCTTTCACTTTTGCCCCGTTCTTTTTCAAAAAATTTGCAGTTCCCCCAGTTGAGATGATTTCTATACCCAGATCTTGAAGTCCTCTGGCGAACGCTAAGATATCGGTTTTGTCTGAGACGCTGATCAGTGCTCTTGCAATTCTCATCCTGCACCCAAAGTCCAGATAATCTAAGGTAGATAAAGGTTTTCGTCGTTTATAATTTTTAATCCTTAATATCGATGAGGCCCTCGGAATGCTCGTTTTTCTTCTAAATCCTACTAATCGGCACCAAATATGAACTCGGGCTCGAACTTCCTCTCCTTATGCCCCGCTCTAGAATAAGCCACGTCATTCGTACTCTATTGTCGCTGGCGGCTTGTCAGTTAAATCGTAAAGGACGTGAGTGACTGTCGGGATTTTTTCCCTTATCCTTCTCTCGATCCGCTTCAAAACTTGCCATTGGAGATCGACGGACTTTGCGGTTACGGCATCCTTTGATTGGACCACTCGAATAGCTATCACTTCCCCGTAATTCCTCTCCCCGCTCACGGTGACTCCGGTCGCTTTGTCGCCCATCGCTATCGCGAATGCTTGGAAACACGGAATGTCTTTGGTTTCTTCCTCTACAATTTCCGTGGCTTCCCTCACCAAATCTACCCTCTCGGGGGTTACTTCACCCAGGATTCTGATCGAGAGGCCGGGACCTGGGAAGGGCCTTCGGTCGTGGATTTCGGCAGGCAGCCCCAGCGCTTTGGCGACTTCTCGAACCTCTGGTTTGTAGAGGTTCTTCAAAGGCTCCAGAATCTTGAAACCATATTTTTCGAGTGGGTGAATCCCAATTTGCTCTAAGACGTTATGTTGTGTTTTTACGCCCGCTTTGGTTTCAGCCACATCTGCTGCTATCGTGCCCTGTAGCAGGTACTCCGCTCCCAACTCGTGCGCGACCTTCCCGAAAACTCGGTAGAATGTCTCTCTGAACGCTTTCCTTTTCTCCTCTGGGTCCGTTAGGCCTTTGAGTGCTTCAAAGAATTCACCCTTAACATTATAGATTTTAACATAAACACTCAATTTCTCGAAAATTTCAACGACCTTCTGGGGCTCGTTTTTCCTCATCAATCCGTCATCTAAGAAGACTGCGGTTAAGGTATCGGGTATCGCGCGGTGGCCCAGTATAGCTGCGACCGAGCTATCTACACCGCCGGAAAGGGCTACAACAGTCTTTTTACCCCCCACCGTGTTTTTCAGCCACTCAACTTTTTCATCGATGAATTTCTGAGGTTCAAACACTCGCCCACCTTCTTGGTTGATTATAACAGTCTCATAAATAAGGATTTTTGCACGACCATGGTTGCTGTTCGAATAGATACCATATTATAGATAAATTAAAAAGAACTTAATGAAAAATTCCATTGGTAGAGGATATCTTATGAATGAAAAGAGGTTGATATACGAACCAAGAAAAGATAGAAAAATGCGGATTGTCGTGCTTTTTTCCGGGGGCGCCAGCGCTGTTCCTTTTATGGTTGGAGGCGAAAGATACGAAGTCGTCGGCGCTATTTCTTCAAATAAAAACGCTTCTGGAATAAAAAAGGTTGAGAAGTTAGGCATACCGGTAGAAGTGGTGGATATCCACGATTTCTATGGGGACAAACCGGTCACTAACATGGAAATCAGGGCGGCATACGACGAAAAACTTCTGTCAATTATAAAAGAAAAAAATTGGGAGCCGGATATAATCGCATGCTCAGGATACATGTATATTTTGACCAAGTTTTTAAACGGATTTCCAGCCAAGGTCCTAAACGTACATCCTGCAGATTTAACGATAAAAGAAGGAGGGAAGAGAAGATATAAGGGGAGTAACGCGGTCGCAGAGCAAATGAAAGATGGTGAGAAAGTTACGAGGTCCACCATCCACATAATGGATGAAAAACCAGACCACGGGCCAATTCTATTCGTATCCGAAGGCCTACCTATAGAAAATAGAAGTCCAAAGGAGCAGCAAGAGCTTATGAAGGAAAAATGTGATGGGCCTGCTTACAGGAAAACTCTTGAAATGTTATCAAAGGGAATGTTTGCTGTTGATCCCGACAAAAATGTTTATGTCAAGGATGGTGAAAAGTGGGTTAAAAGGGTTTAGAGGTGTCAAATTTGGCGGTGGGAATTTTAGGGATAAGTTATGGAAGCAGATTCGCTTGCATGGCAGATTCTCTTTCCAGAAGTGCTCATGGTGTAAAACTCTTCATAGCCGACAAGCAGGGAAATCCTTACAATATAAAGAAGGCGGAAGAAACTGGCGGTAAGCATGTTATAATCCCCAATTTAAATTTAGATGATATCACCAAATTTGCTAAGAAACATGAAAATGAAATCGACTTTGGTGTACTCGGCCCTGAAGCCCCTGGCATGAACGGAATCAGGGACAGAATCGAAAAAGAAACCAAAATAAAAATGATTTGCCCAACAGCCGAATATTTTATCGAGAGAAGCAAGGTCGAACAGAGAAGATTGATAGAGGAAATAGTCCCCTCGGCAAATCCGAGATTCAAGGTCTTCGATCCCAGCAGCTATGATTCAAGGGCCGAAGTTAAAAAAGACCTATACAAATGGTTGGACGAAATTGGAAACGAAGTGGCTGTAAAACCCGATGCACCAGCAACAGGGAAGGGGGTTGGCGTCTGGGGAGATCATTTCGCATCTAGAGAAAGTTTGTTTGAAGATTATTTCTCGCCGAATTTTGAAAAGGGGGTAGTGATAGTCGAGGAAAAGTTAGAGGGAGAAGAATTTTCTTTACAATTTGTTTCTGATGGAGAGCATTTGGTTACCACTCCTGTCGTCAGAGATTACAAGAGGGCCTTTGACTGGGATTTAGGACCCAACACTGGGGGGATGGGTTCTTACAAGGATAGAGGAGATTTGCTCTCATTCATGAAGGAAAGCGACTGGAGAGAGTCGCTGGAGATAGGAGAGAAGATTCATGAGGGGTTAAAGAGGTCCGAAAAAAACTCGAGAGTTAGGGGAGTTTTGTACATGGCTTACATAACCACAAAAAATGGTGTGAAAGTCCTTGAGATAAACAGCAGATGGGGGGACCCGGAAGTAATGAATATCCTGCCGATTTTGAAAGACGATTTTGTCGATGTTTGCTTCAAAATTTTAGATGGGAATTTAAGAAAACTCGAGTTTGAAGATAAAGCAACAGTTGTGACTTACGCTGTCCCTCTGGAATATGGGGGATACGTAAGTTACTCGGGCCCTAAAAAAGTAGATCTAAGTCAGGCTGAAAAATTAAAGGAAAAGCACGGAGATAATCTGAGAATTTATCCAGGCGCCATGGAGCTGAGAAATGGCGGGGCTTATGCTTTAAGGTCCAGAGCTGTTGCTGTGGTGGGAATATCCAACACATTAGAAGAAGCTAGAGAAATCTCCATGGAAGGAATTAGAAAAATCGATGGTCCTTTGAGACACAGAGAAGACATAGCTCTCCCAGAATACGTAAACAGGAGCAAAAAACACATGGAAGAAATCGGCCTGAAAACATAGCCTTAAGCTATTTCATGAAATATTAAAAAGAGAGGGTCAAAATGAGTGGAATTTTTGGTATAGTCTCCCGACAGGATTGTTTGGATGATCTATTTCACGGCACAGACTATCTCTCTCACTTGGGCACGGAATATGGGGGCCTAGCAGTTTTTGGAGAAAAGATTGTAAGGAGTATCCACACTCTAAGACAGAGTCAGTTCAAGTCAAAGTTTTATGACGATTACAAGACCATGCATGGCAATAGCGGGGTGGGCGTGATCACCTCTAGAGAAATACAACCCGTCTGCTTAGATTCAAAATTTGGCCAGTTCGCTATATGTACAACTGGCTTAATACAAAATGCCGAAGAGCTGGCCAGTGAATTACGTAAAAAAGGTGTCTCGTTCAGCGAGATAACAGGCGCAGGCGTGAACTCAACTGAACTTGTTGCTAAGCTCATTGCAGAGGGAAAAACCATTATAGAAGGCATTAATCACGTGTTTAGCAAAATTAGGGGTTCTTGTTCGATTCTTCTGCTCAATAAGGGGGGCATCTATGCTGTTAGGGATAAGTTTGGTTATAGTCCTCTTGTTGTCGGACAAAAGAGAGGCTCTTGGGCAGTAACTTCCGAGAGTTCAGCTTTTTTTAATCTAGGTTTTAAAATTAAAAAATATCTTTGGCCTGGAGAAATAGTCTTGATCACTCCTTTAGGGATTGACCAAAAGCAGAGAGGCACAACCGTGGGCCAAATAAACAGCTTTTTATGGATTTATTCAGGATTTCCAGCTTCTTCCTATGAGGGGGTAAATGTAGAAATCGTCAGGGAGAGATGTGGAAGATATCTGGCAAAGAATGATAACGTCAAGGCAGACATGGTCGCTGGCGTTCCGGATTCAGGTACTACTCATGCTATTGGTTATTCGTTGGAATCAAAAATTCCTTTTAGGAGGCCGCTGGTCAAATATACCCCCGGATACGACAGGAGTTATACGCCGCCCTCCCCGGAGACCAGAGAGTTGGTTGCGAGGATGAAACTAATCCCGATTAAAGAGTTGATTGAAGGACAAAGAATTATTCTCTGCGATGATTCGGTAGTAAGGGGTACCCAGTTAAAAAATATCGTGCAAAAATTATGGGATAATGGAGCAAAAGAAGTTCATTTGCGAGTAGCATGTCCCCCCATATTGTTCCCGAGCGTGTTCGATTATTCAACAAGGACTATTGAAGAATTGGCCGCTCGTCGTGCTATAAACGCCATTGAAGGGGGGGATATTGAAGATGTGGATGAATACATTGACCCAAATTCAAAGAAGCATGAGAAAATGGTAAATCATATTGCCAAAGAGTTGGGTGTTACTTCATTAAGATATCAAACATTGGATGATATGATAAAGTCTATCGGGCTCCCCAAAAATCGTCTTTGCCTGTATGTATGGACCGGAGAATCTATAGCCGAACCGCTTCGGAAGACTTTTTAGTTTTTTGAGTTTGAGGGGGATGGCTCCGTCAATATCTTTTCAATCAAGTCACTTTTAACGTCTAAGCGTTTTGTTATCGTCTTCTATCTTTTCTTTCATCCGACGTTGGTATTTTGCGATTTTATTTGAAAGTTTCTCGTTATTCAATGCCAAGATTTTCGCAGCCGCCAGAGCGGCAGCCTCGGGTTCCAAGAGGACAAGAGGGGCAACACCGCGGGGCATACGTAACGACGAGTAGATATCGATACTTAATTTTTCAGAACATGGCGGGCATGCTATTACGGGATATTTAGTATTCGCGTCGACTACCCCTGAAAGAGCATTTGACCTGCCAGCGACCGTTATGTAGACCAATTCATCTTCGCGCTTTTCGTATTCACGCAATATTTCAAGTACCTTTTTTGGTGTCTTGTGTGCCGAAGTGATTCGTTGGTCAAAATTTATTCCAAACTCTTTCAACATGCGTCTTAGTGGTTTGGCGAAATCGACATCCACCTTGGAGCCAAACAGGATAACGACTTTTTGTGACATTCGTTGATATTTTCTGGAGGCGAGATTTATAACCATCGGTACGTGGAAAACCGATTTTCAAAGAAGGGTAAGAATAATAATAGAGGATTCACTTTTTTTTGAACTTGCGAGCCTTGGACCCCATACTTCAGTACTGGATAGCTCGTAGATTTTTCAATTCTCCGCTAAGGTTAAAGAGGCTAAGAGCGAAGAATGGTTGATTCGGTGAGGGCATGAGGACCGAAAAATTTGATTATGGAACTTTCCTTTCCCCTTTTACGTGGCGATACGGTAGTCCCGAGATGAGAAAGATTTTTTCTGAAATCAATTATAGGGCAACGTGGAGAAAAATTTGGGTGGCTCTTGCCGAAGCTCAGTCAAAATATGGTCTTGTTACTCAGAAAGAACTTGTTGATTTAAAATCTAAGATGGGTCCAGAACACGTTGACCTGAAAAGGGCCCACGAGATTGAGAAAGAGATCGGGCACGATTTGATGGCGGAGATTAAAGCGTATGCCGAGCAATGCCCGACCGGCGGCGGCAAAATTCATCTTGGCGCGACATCGATGGATATTGAGGACAACGCGGATGTTTTGAGGATGAAAGCCGCGTTTGACATAATTTTAACGAGGTTGGTCAATTGTTTGGAATCTCTATCTAAGCGCATAACAAAGTACAAGAATTTGGCATGCATTGGCTGGACCCACCTGCAGCCGGCGGTACCTACGACTCTAGGATATAGATTTGCGAACTATGCCCAAGATATCACCTTGGACATTTATAACGTGGAAAATCTGCTCGAGAACTTCATGAGGGGGAGAGGGATAAAAGGGGCAATCGGAACTTCTGCGAGTTTCCAGAGATTGTTGGGCCACAAAGGCAAACCGTCCAATCTAGAAGAATATGTGATGCGAAAATTGGAGTTAAAAGCGTACCCCGTCTCGACTCAAACCTCTCCAAGAAAGCTCGATTACATGGTTTTGTCCGTGTTAGCCAGCATCGTGCAGAGTGCGCATAAGTTCGGCGTTGATTTGAGGCACATGCAATCTCCGGCATATGGCGAGATGTCTGAACCGATGAAGGAGGCCCGGGTTGGATCGTCTGCGATGCCTTTCAAGAAAAATCCTGTAACTGCCGAACGGATGTGCTCGTTAGCAAGGTACGTTGGCACGCTACCGAGAGTTGTGTGGGAAAATGCAGCACAGACAATTTTCGAGCGAACTTTGGACGATTCAGCGAACCGAAGGATTGTCATACCAGAATGCTTCTTGGCCACTGACGAGTGTTTAATGCTTTATGATCGAGTTGTGCGGGATGCGAGAGTTTATCCCGTGATTATAAAACGAAACCTTGAAAAATATGGGTCGTTTGCAGGGACGGAAGCTATTTTGATGAAACTCGTCGAACGAGGTGGAGACAGACAGCACATGCATGAGAAACTTCGCAAACTCTCGTTCAAAGCTTGGGAGCGGGTAATGGTAGGTGGGGAAAACCCATTGCCTCAGTTATTGAAACAAGATCGGACGATAAGTTCTAAATTTAGCGGAAAGGAGATCGACAAGTTGTTAGATCCTACTGAACATTTAGGTGACGCTCGCGAGCGATGCAAAAAATTCGTAAACGGGGTCGTCAAACCAATCCTTTTGAAATACAAGGATAGGCTCGGAAAGAGGCACACTCCTGAATTTTAAGTATTGTAGCTACAAACGGCTTCTATTTTTTGACTCAAAAATCCACCTTGATACCGTGAATAAATCGAAGAGCCGCATAGTGATCTCCTAGTTTTAATGATCGAACTCTATCCAAAATACCTTCAGATCTATAACTGCGTGAAATTTCCTTCATGTTTACATACGCGCTAGTGCCAGTTTTAGACTCACATTTCGAAATGATAACTTTTCCATCAGGGTAAAGAATAACTTTAGCAACACTATCTATTTCGTTTAACTTGTGCCCCCCACCATGAGGAAGTATATTCGCTTTTCTTAACTTTTTATACACCCATCTTTCAATCTCTCTCGGACTTGATACGATCTCTTCAATTTTTTCTGGAGAAATATTCATTTTACCTTTAACGAGATATGCTGATAAGTTATCGCTCAGCGTTATCACAAAAACTTCTCCCCTTTTACTAATAATATTACATCCGATAATTGCTTCATTGAGCCCAGTTAATTCATAATGGTTATGATTTGCTATTATCTCACTGCTCCCAAAAATTTCTTCAAAAAGAAGTTTTCGCTTTCTTCTAGAAAACTCACTTGCATACTTACAAAGTCTCTCATATTCTCGTGCATTGTCACCTTGTAAGACGCATGATTCACCGAAGGGAGTTTGCGTCTCTTCGGATCTTTCACGAACAAATTTAATTAGTAGATCACGCATTTCGTCTGAAGAAGTGTGTAAAACTGCGACCACTTTGGGTAAATCCAGAACTTCGTAATTTTTAACTTCATATAAATTCAGAAAATGGCTGCCCTGACTAAAATTTCTTAACCCTATTTTTCTGCCACCAATTTCAAGATTTTTTTCTTTCATTTTGTATAAGGTGTCTAATATTTCTTCGAGATCGGGATCGTTTTTTACTGCACCAACCAACATGCCACAAAAGTCAAATTCCATCTCTCCAAGGATGAGGTCATATGAGCCGTCTCCCCAAATGATTTTACCCCCCTCGGGGACTGATCCATAAAATTTGTGTGGGGTCGTTTGAAACGTGAAGTCTGGCGCACCGATAAACATACCTTGTGGTTTATATCCCAACTTTTCCTGAATGTAATGTATCTTTGCTAAATAAAAGAGTGCATTTGTTCTGCCAACCTCTTCAGCGGGATCGTTCACCCCTAAACTAAAAAGATATTTTTCTGCATTTTTCATTCTTTCATCAAATTCTTCCCTTTTTAGTGGGTAGCCTTTTCTTAGTTCGTATTTCATCAAACCACCCCAAATAATAATTACAACCCCTATGATAATTTTTGCGGTTGCCGTTAGTTTAAAATGCTTATTTCAAATTTGGCACCGTCATATTTTAGACCAGGACTAAAAAGTTCACCTGACTCTATTAATCGCATATTTTTGAGAGGCAAATTTGGGATAAACAAATTTTTTCTAACACAAGTCCACGCTGGAAGAGGGCTCGAGATTTTGGATAAAGTAGAATAATGGATGTTCAACTCGTGAAGTTAGGGAAATATCAAAAAAACTTAAACTTTGAGTTTTGCCCGCTTCAGACGAGTTTAAGAAAACGTACAGTTAGGCAGCATTGCGCAGAGCCGCCGCTGGCAATAGGTTATATTGAGGTAACAGCAAAAATCTCGTATGTGGATTTATGGTAGTGATAATGGACGGCAAGGCTCTCGCAGAAAAGTTTAAACGAGATATAGCAGCGCGCGTGGGAGTCGTGAAGAAAGAACGGGACATAATCCCCACCCTAGCTACCATACTGGTCGGCGATGACCCTTCTTCAAGGATTTATGTGAAAGGGAAGGGCAGAGATTGTGGGGAGGTCGGCATCGGTTTCAGGCTCCGCGAGCTTCCAGCCTCCACCGCTGAGCAGGAGCTTCTCGAACTCATTGATGAGCTAAACAAGGACCGCGAAGTCCATGGAATAATTGTGCAATTGCCCCTGCCACCCCACATCGATAAGAAAAAAATAGCAACTAGCATAAAGCCCCAAAAAGATGTGGATGGGTTGCACCCTTACAACGTGGGGAAGCTCTGGCTAGGCATGTATAATTTTGAAAACGACTTGTTGCCATGCACACCCAAGGGTATAGTAAAGTTGCTTGACCACTATGGAATCGAACTCGCAGGCAAACTTGCGGTGATAATCAACCGAAGCGACCTCGTGGGCAAGCCGCTATCAAAACTGTTCTTGGATAGAAACGCTACAGTTCTCATTTGCCACTCAAAAACCCAGGGGCTGAAAAAACACGCCCTGGCAGCTGATGTGCTGGTCAGTGCAGTGGGCAGACGTCCGAGCTTCGTGGTCAGAGAGGACATGGTGAAGGAGGGTGCCGTCGTCGTCGATGTCGGCATGAACTACGTTGGGGGCAAGTTGCAGGGTGATGTCGATTTTGAAAGCGTAAAGGAGAAGGCGTCCTACATCACTCCGGTGCCGGGCGGCGTGGGGCCGATGACGCGCGTGATGTTGTTATACAACGCTTTAATAGCGGCAAAGTTTGCGGAGGGATGCAGTGATGAGTAGGAAAATAGCCACTAGAGAGAAATTCAAATCGTTGAGGATGCGTCTTTCCAGAGAAGAGGTACTGGCAAAAAGCGCGCAAATTCAAAAGCAGCTTTTCGAGTTGCCAGAATTCACGAGGGCAAAGACCCTCGCGTTTTATGTTGCCAAGCAAGCAAGCCGCGAGGTTGAAACCGAGCAAATGATCAAGGATAGCCTGCTGATGGGCAAGCGCGTGCTAGTTCCAATCGTTGATAAAGCGGCACGAAAAGTACTCTTTTCCGAACTGCGAGATTACGATTCAGAGTTGGCGCTTGGGGCTTTTGGCATCCTCGAGCCGAAACCTTCCTGCCGACGACTTATATCGGCGCATGAAAGTGACCTCATAATTGTGCCAGGCGTGGCATTCGATCTTAGAGGACATAGGCTCGGTCACGGTGGGGGATACTTCGACAAACTTTTGCGCGAGGTTGCTTCGACTAAACCATCGTTGCCATTCGTCGGCTTGGCTTTTGAGCTGCAGGTTACCGACAAGCTACCGAACACTTGGCGCGATGTGGCGATGGATATTCTTGCGACCGAAAAAAGAGTGCTCAATTTTAAGTCTAACAAACTAAGACCGATCATGTCAAAATATGCTGAAACCGGCGTAGATGTGCGGAAAAGAGGTATCGAGACTTTCAAGGTGACCGTGCAGAATCTTTTCCCGCAAGCTTTCTGTGTCGTAGGCAAAGACCCTCAGTTACGTGGGTACGGGGTACTTTTGCATACCGACGGTGCTGGGAGTAAACCGCTTCAAAACTATCTCCACTGGAACGAAACAGGTGAATTCAAGTGGTTTGAAAGTATTGCCCAAGATGTCGTGGCGATGAACGTGGATGATATCATCTGCGTTGGCGCTCAACCGGTTGGATTCGTCGACTACGTTGCAATAAATGCATTCAGGGTCCCGAAGAAAGAATTTCTCGACGCACTTAATTTTGGATTTAAAAAATGCTTTGGGATGCTGAAAAGGCACGGAATAAAAATCTTGTTCCTAGGGGGTGAGACGGCTGATTTACCCGATCAGCTTCGAACTTTGGATGTCTCGGGCACAATAAGCGCTCGCGTTAAATTATCAGAGGTCATAAATGGGGGCAAAATCAAACCAGGCGATGTGATCATTGGCCTGAGAAGCTGTGGGAAGACAAAGTACGAGACGCACGAAAATAGCGGGATAATGTGCAACGGAATAACTCTTGCGAGACATTCTCTGATGCAATGCGAGTGCGAACGCAAGTATCCTGAACTTAAAAATCCTGGTGGTAAAGGTTATTATGGCAGATTCGCGTTCGATGAATATCTCGATGAACTAGGCATGACGGTAGGCGAGGCAATCTTGTCTCCAACAAGAATTTTTGCTCCTGTGGTTGCGAGGATTCTTGAGAAGCATGGCGGCCAAATAACTGGTTTAGTTCACAATACGGGTGGTGGGCAGACAAAGTGTTTGAAATTAGGCAAGAACATTCATTACATCAAAGAGGACTTAGTTGAGCCGGATTCAATATTTCGGTTGATTCAGAGAGAGGCGAAGGTAAGCTGGCGAGAAATGTTCGAAGATTTCAACATGGGTGTAGGCTTTGAAGTAATAGTAAGAAAAAGAAGCGCAGAGGCGATTTTAGCCGCTGCTGAGCGATTTGGTTTGGGGGCAAAAGTGATTGGGAGATGCGAGAAGAGCGATGGAAAAAACAAGTTAACAATTAGAAGCGAATTCGGAAAATTTGAATATAGATAAATAAGGTGTCAAATCTTCTGCGCAAAGGATTTAAATCCATGTTGTAGTTATTAACCTTGTGAGAACGTGAGCCCTCGACTTTACGTGAAAAAAGACCTTCCGTTTAGCTTGTTTGAAGTAGACCTGCTGCGCGCGAGCGAGGGGCAGTTTCTGCAAATCAGCCGAGAGCTTGGCATAGGATTAAACTTGGAGGAGATGAAAAAATGCAAACGGTATTTCTCGAAACGGGGAAGCAACCCAACTGATGTAGAACTCCAGAGCATAGGTCAAACGTGGTCTGAGCATTGTTACCACAAGACCTTCAAGGGCGAGGTGCTAGTTGGCAGGCGAAAGGTGAGGCTTTTCAAGGATTTTATTGCAAAGGTTACAAAAGAGCTCTCGCAGCCTTGGTGTATTTCGGTTTTTGAGGACAACGCGGGTATCATAGATTTTGAACGTGGTTATGGGATAGCGGCTAAGGTTGAAACCCATAATCACCCTTCAGCAATCAATCCATTCAGTGGAGCGGCAACTGGTTTGGGGGGTTTGATACGGGATATCATGGGGGTTTGGGCCCAGCCGATCGCGAGCACTGGTGTGTTTGGATTTGGTCCGCGGGATTACTCACGAAAGCTTCCCCCTGGTACAAAGCACCCGAAAACTATTTTCGAAGGAGTTGTGGAGGGGGCCAGGGAGTACGGTAATTGTATGAAAATTCCAAACGTCGGTGGCACCATTTATTTCGACGAGAGCTATGTCGGAAATCCGATCGTGTATTGCGGTTGCGTCGGGCTTCTCCCCATCGACAAATACGTCAGAAAGGCTAAACTGGGTGATGTGGCGTTACTCGTAGGAGGAAGGACTGGTAAGGAAGGAATTCACGGTGTTACCTTTGCCTCCGCAGAAATCGGGGAGATGAAGAAAGGAGAAAAAGCGGCTGAGTTGACATTTGATCCCCCAGTACAGGATAGAACGGCGAAGGCGATTCTCAGAGTCAGAGACGAGAACTTAGCTTCAAGTATAACAGATTTAGGTGGTGGCGGGATTTCTTGTGCGACTGGTGAAACCGCTTTTGGGTCGGGGTGTGGTCTTCTCGTGGATCTCGAAAAGGCTCCGTTAAAACTCTCGGGCATGACACCTTGGGAAATTTGGATATCGGAATCACAGGATAGGATGTTTTTAACCATTCCTGAAAATAATCTCGAAAGAGTGTTAAAGATATTTGAAGAAGAAGATGTTGAAGCGACGCCTATTGGGAAATTCGTTAGAGGCAATTCCCTCGTGGTCAAATACCAGGGTCACGAAATCGTGAACTTGAATTTACGGTTCCTTTTCTCTCCACCTGAGGTCAAAAGGATAGCCGAGTGGAAGGCGCCGAAGCTGGCCGAACCTAGCTTCGAGCAACCCGCTAATCTAACAGAGGTTTTGCTCAGGTTACTGGCTGCGGAGAATATCAAGAGCAAAGAGAGCTTGATAAGAATTAATGAAGCTTGGGAAAACGTATCCCTGAAACCGTCGCATGGGAAGTATGGTGGACCAAATGATGCTGCGATAGTGAAACCTTTGCGGGATTCTCGACAGGGCGTGGTGATTTCTTGCGGCATAAACCCCAGCTACGGACGAATCGATCCTTATTGGATGGCGGCTTCAAACGTCGAAGAAGCTATCAGAAACAATGTTGCAGTTGGGGGCCGACGAATCGCTTTACTTGACAACTTCGTGTGGGGGAGCCCCGAGAAAGCTGAGCAACTGGGTGCACTCGTGCGCGCTTGCGAAGCTTGTTATAAGTTTGCCAAAGTTTTCGACGCTCCTTACATTTCAGGCAAGGATAGCCTCTACAATGAGTCCATACTGGGCCCGGTAACGCCTACATTGTTGATAACCGCTGTAGGTATCATCCCGGATGTCGGGGGGGCGGTTTCGGTAGACCTCAAGGAGCCCGGAAACCCGGTTTACATCGTTGGAGAAACTTATCCAGAGTTAGGCGGTTCGGAGTACTACAAGCTGTGCGGGGTTGTGGGCAAAAATGTTCCAAAAGTTAGGGCGGCTCCAGCGAAAAAAATCATTAATTCAGTTGTTGATGCCATTGATAATGGTTACGTTAAGGCTTGTCACGATATCTCCGAAGGCGGGCTTGCTGTCGCAGCTAGTGAGATGGCATTGGGCAGCGATTATGGGGTTGATTTGGATTTGAGAAAAGTTCCAGCAAAATTGAAGAGGGACGATTTCGTCCTGTTCTCTGAATCGAATAGCAGATTCTTGGTTGAAGTTCAATCCCAGCATAAGAAGGATTTCGAAAAGTTGATGAAGAGGACCTGCTCCGAAATAGGCAGTGTAAAAGAGGAGGGTTATCTTTCAATCTGCGGGCTGAAGGGCAAACAAATCGTTAATGTTGATTTAGTAAAGTTGAGAGAGGCTTGGAAAACCGGTTTTGGAGCCATGTAAGCAAAGAAAATCGACATTTGTATCTTTCCGCGCCAAGGGACAAATTTAACCCGGTTGAATTGACTTTAGCGCATGATTGGCCCTAGCTGAAGAGGGTGGTTTCAGCTTAAATCTGCTCTAAGTGTTTTATGACCAAAGAGTATTGTTTTTTTTCAAGAAGGTCCATGTCATGCAAATATTTTACAACCGCCCCGATTCTCATACAGGCATGTAGATGAATATTGTTGGCTTCCAACATCTTCTTGGCTCCCTCCTCTCGATCGAGGATTACAACAGCATGTTCGACCACTCCGCCCTCTGCCCTAATTGCGTTTCCCGCGTCCAAGATGCTTCCTCCAGTGGTCGCGAGGTCATCAATCAAAACGACATGATCCCCCCGCTCAAGCAACCCTTCAACCATTTTCATGCGACCGTGGGTTTTCTTTTCTTTTCTCACAAAGATTAATGGGGATTTGAGTTTGAAGCTCACAAGCGTGGCCAGAGAAAGGCTTGCATATGGCACCCCGGCGAACTTATAGATTGGCCTGTCTATCTCCCGCTTTATCAGATCCACACAGAGATTGGCGAGCTTGTTGAACAAATCGGGATAGGAAGGTGCGAGTCGGAGGTCCACGTAATACGGACTAGTCTTTCCCGAGGCCAGGACGAACTCGCCAAATTGGATCGCATTTAACTTATGGAGAAGAACCGCTGCTCTCTGCCATTTTTCCACGTTGCTTTTTTTTGAGAGGATTGGATCCAAAACTCATCTCCCCATGCTTTCGTTAATCTGGTCGCGCATCGCTTTTGCCATTTTTGCGGGACTCTTGGCGGTGTATATCGCCCTTCCGACAATTTCGAAATCGGCACCGCTTTTTATTGCATCGCCAGGCTGCGCTCCCTGAGCCCCTACTCCCGGAGTCAGAATCAGCAACTCCTTACCCACCCATGATCTAAGTGCCGTGATTTCCTTGGGTCTAGTTGCAGGGCCGATGACACCAGTGGCGCCGACATCAACCGCCAATTTAGCCATGCGCTCTGAAACAGATCCAATGAACATACTCGCGCCGGGGTGAGACATGTTTGGGACGACGATGATGCCTCTGTCTCCTTTCTCCTCGGCAACTTTGATAATGGCTTCCAAACTGTCCCGACCGACGAATGCGTGCGCGATAACGGCATCAGCCCCAGCATCGTAGGCGCAGCGTGCGATTCGCTGGTTGGTGTGTGGGACATCTGCAATCTTGAAATCTGCTATGATCGGAAGGTCGCTCGCTTCCTTGATTTTCGAAACCACCCCCAAGCCTGCTTCCAAGACCAGCGGGTACCCAATTTTGACCGCGGCGATGTAGCTTGAAACATCCTCCAAAAGTTTTTGCACTTGCTCCTTGTGGACGTCGAGCGCTAAAATCAATCTAGACTCATTCTTCTCGGATTTTCTTAACATCCTCTCTTTGAATCTTTTCCCGATCAAATAAAAACCTCAAAATTGGGCCAACAACTCTTTTTCCCCGGTTATCCGCTCACAGTAAACGCATCTGAGGTTGACTGGGGTCTTGCTGACAACCCTGAACCTAGGGATGGCTGGCTCGGAAGTGTTCGTGATGCAGCCCGGATTGGAGCACTTGATTATCCCTTCGATGAACTCCGGGAGTTCAACACTCTTCTTTTCGGTTACCTTGAAATCTTTAATAATGTTGATAGTGGCATTTGGTGCCGCCAACGCTATCTTGTTCACCTCTTCTTCCGTCAGCTTTCGGTTCTCAACTTTAATCACGTCTTTCTTGCCGTGCATCTTGCTCGGGACGTTCATTAAGATCGAGATGATCGCACTAGTCTGCCCGGTAATGTTTAAGATTCTGAGCACCGCTAGGGCCTTGCCAGAGGTGATGTGGTCTATCACGGTCCCCGTTTTTATTTTGCTGACTCTCAACTCCTTCTCAACGTCCCCCATCGCGTCACCCCAATAACAGCGAGAGAATTGTAGCCCGGATGACAACTCCGTAGAACACTTGGTCGAAGTACTTCGCATACGGCGAGGAGTCAAGCTCGGAGGAGATCTCATCAACTCTGGGTAGGGGGTGTAGAACACACAAGGTTGGCTTCGCTGTTTCAAGCGTTTTAAGCTCGATTTTATAGGTATTTTTGACCTTAGCGTACTCCGCTGGGTCTGAGAACCGCTCTTTTTGAATTCGAGTGACGTATAGAACGTCCAGCTTGGGGAGTACCTCGCGTAGGTCAGAAGTTTCAGAGATCTCCTTTCCTTGGGAGGAGAGGTCGCCGACGATCTCTCGGGGCATCTCTAGCCCCGGCGGTGATATTAAGAACAGTTTGTTGTTGAACCTCGAGGCAGCATACGCGAGCGAATGAACCGTGCGCCCGTATTTCAGGTCACCGATCAAACAGACGTTCAGATTTTTAAATTTACCCATCGTTTTTCTAATCGTGTATAAGTCGAGCATGGTCTGAGTCGGGTGGTGTCCCGCCCCATCGCCAGCGTTGATCACCGGTATCTCGGCCACCTCCGCTGCCAGCCTCGCAGCCCCCATTTTTGGGTGCCTGATCACAATCACGTCGGAGTACTTCTCGACTGTTTTTATGGTGTCAGCAAGCGTTTCTCCCTTCGCAATCGAGCTTGTCGTGGGTTCGGCAAAACCAATGACGTTTCCACCAAGTCGTTGCATCGCCGATTCGAAACTCAGTCTCGTGCGGGTACTCGGTTCAAAGAATAGCGCCGCCATTACTTTTCCGGCTAGGGCACTTGATTTCTTTTTCCCTCTGGCGATTGGCTCGAATTTGTCGGCGGTATTGAAGATAAATGAAATTTCATCGTTTGATAGGTCTTCAAGGGAAATGATATCTCGGCCTTTGAGCTTCAATCCTATACCTCGTTAAATTCTCAAAAGCCATCATATTAAACTTTCAGGTTCGAGAGCTTTTGAGGCAAAAATTCGATTTTAGCGGGCTATCTGATTACTTATATTTCTGGTAGATTCATTTACAGCGGGGGAGAAGTTGAGAGCGGTCGACCTCTGCTTGAAAAACGCCAAAATTCCATATCGGGGTTTACTTGTTGAGGCGGGGGTTGCGATTGATAAGGGTAAAATAGTTGCGGTCCACAGGAGCCGTCTCCCACCAGCAGATAAAACAGTAAATTTGAGAGGGTCGTTGCTTCTTCCAGGCATCGTGGATGTTCACGTTCATTTCAGGGACCCGGGTTTAACGTGGAAGGAAGACTTCGCCAGCGGGTCGAGAGCCGCAGCCGCTGGAGGGGTAACCACGGTTTGTGACATGCCAAACTGCGTACCCCCGACAAATTCGTTGAAGAGATTCAAGGAGAAGATAAAAATAGCAAGGAGTAAGTCGCACGTGGATTTTGGTTTACACGCTGCCCTGCCCGACGATGTGGGTGAAGGGGCCAAACTCGAAAAGGCGGGCGCCGCGTCGTTTAAAGTTTATACTGAATCTCAAGGTGATTCGGAGATTCCAGATTTTCTAGGGCTTGGCTTAACCATTTCAGCTCATGCAGAGGCCCCTGATGTGCTTAAAAAATTCAAGCCTCGAGGGAAGGTTATCGAGGAATTCATCAGATGTCGACCCAAGCTGGCTGAAATCTCTGAGATAGCCCGCCTGTTGCGCTTGGTCCATGGTGCACCTCTACACCTCTGCCACGTAACAACGAGTGAATCGATAAATCTAATCGCGAAGGCAAAAAGGGCTGGAGAGGTGACGTGTGAGGCTACTCCCCACCACCTCCTTCTTTCATCAAATCACCTACGCAAGCTCGGACCGCTAGCACAGACTTTGCCTCCACTTCGGTCCCCAGCGGATAGGATCGCAGTTTTAATGGCACTGCGGAATGGAACGATTGATATTGTGGCCAGCGATCATGCCCCCCATACACTGAAGGAAAAGAAAAAGGGCAAGATGAACATATGGGAGTCTCCACCAGGAATTGCCGGAGTTGAGACTTCGCTCCCACTCATTCACACCTTAGTTCGAAAAAGGAGGCTGTCTATTTTCAGATTGGTCGAGGCGATGTGCACAATGCCGGCAAAAACCTTCGGCCTCCGCGGCGAGTCTGGAATGCCTAAGGGGGTCATCAAACCAGGGGCCGATGCAGATTTTGTAGCCTTGGATCAAAGGAAGAAGTGGAAAATCAAGGGGGAAGAACTCCATGGGAAAACCAAATTCACCCCGTTTGAGGGATATGGGGTCATCGGAAAACCGTTCATGACCCTCGTCCGGGGTGAGGTGGTATTTGAGGATGGTGAGGTAGTTGGAAAAGCTGGTTATGGACGATTTATTCCGCGAAGTAGTTCATAGGCCAAAAGTTTTGCCGATAAGCAGAGTCGTGAAGGAGACTCCTACGACCAAAACGTTCTACGTTGATTGCCCGGATATTTCGTCAAAAGTCCGACCAGGGCAGTTTGTCATGCTTTGGGTAATCGGAACAGATGAGGTACCGATGAGCGTGTCGAAGGCGGATAAAAACGGTGAGCTAGGGTTGACTGTGGCGAAAGTGGGGGATGCGACTGCACGGCTTCACGAGTTAGGGGAAGGGGACCAGATTGGAGTCAGGGGACCATATGGAAATTGGTTCGATCTCTCTGGAAACAGACTTCTGATGGTTGGAGGTGGATATGGCGTGGCTCCCTTGGCGTTTGGCGCAGAGGTAGCTTTGTCTGAAGGCAAGAAAGTCACCGTGATTCTGGGTGCGAAGACATCTGATGAACTCCTTTTCAGATCAAGGCTCGAAAATTTGAATGTGGAACTGAAGATAAGCACCGAGGATGGTTCAGCGGGGGTTAAAGGTCTAGCTACTGAAGTGTTAGAAGACATACTGGAAAGAACGAAATTCGATTGCATATTCGCATGCGGGCCTGAGCTGATGTTGAAAAAGACATTCGATCTTTCAGAAGAATACAAAATCCCTCTGCAAGTTTCTTTAGAGCGAATGATGAAGTGTTCGGTTGGATTGTGTGGGAGTTGTTGTATAGGGCCTTACAGAGTTTGTGTTGATGGTCCAATCTTTTCTGCGGACAAGTTAAGGAAAATAAAAGACGAATTTGGAATTTTCAAGCGGGACGCCAGTGGAAGGAAAATTGGACTATAAATTCAGGCCGAATGTGCCAACCCCGTAATTTCACTGACTTCTTCAAGCCCTTTTTTCTCCATGAATGATTGAATACCCGTGCAAACCTCGTTAAAGATTTCCAGCCCCCGATACATTATTCCAGTTCCGATTTGAACTGCGGAGGCTCCTGCAACTAGGTATTCTATCGCATCTTCTGGAGTTATAATGCCACCAGAGCCGATTATCGGGATTTTAACGGTTTTAAAAAGCTCGTAGACCAGCCTCATCGAAATGGGCTTAATTGCTGGGCCTGAAAGTCCTCCAACTTCGTGCCCTAAGACTGCCCGCTCTGCTTCTAGATCTAACACCATGGCCGGAACGGTGTTGCTTATTGTAATGGCATCGGCTCCTGCAACTTCAGCTGATTTTGCAACTTCCATGAGGTTAGGAATGTGTGTGTTCCCAGGAAGTTTTACCCAAACAGGAATTTTAGTTTTTTTCTTAACTTCCTTGACAATTTTTTTAGTGAGTTTTGGGTCTTGTCCCATCGTTAGGAGGGTTTCAAAGTGGGGGCATGAAAGGTTCAATTCTACCGCGTCAATGTTGGCTTTCCCTATCTCTTTCACAACATCAACGAATTCCTGCTCATTTTCTCCAAAGACACTACCTATGACTGTTGCCCCACCCTTCTTTGCAATCTTGATTTCTTCGAGGATCGTTTTTATTCCGGGGTTCGACAATCCCATGGCATTCAGTAAACCCCCACGAACTTGGACGACCCTCGGCCCGGGATATCCTTCAACAGGTTTTAGGCTCACGCTTTTGGTGACAACCGCTCCCGTCCCCGCATCCCAAACTCGTCTGAGGGAAGCTCCGGTTAGCCCTAAAATGCCTGCCGCCAGCAAGGTTGGGTTTCTTAGATGGAGTTTCCCGAGATTTACTCTCAGGTCGATGCGCGCCATAATATCGCCCCCGTGTATTTAATGAGTTTACGAAGGTGTAAAAAGTGATTGTTACCGTACGTGATGGTAAACGCCGCACAAATGATATAATTTTCGTTTGCATTGTTACTTCTTTCAGGTGGCGGCCACTAATCGGAGATTAATAAATACAAAAAACTTAAATTGTTGTATTCGATGATTAATTATGCCACTTAAGGGTTTTAGTACAAAGAAATATTTGGCTGCGCAAACACGAGCGTTGTTAGACAAAATTAAAAAGTTTGATGAGAAGCTTTACCTAGAATTTGGTGGAAAAATATGCCATGATTCTCACGCTGCAAGAGTTTTACCAGGTTACGAGCCGGACACCAAAGTAAAGATGTTCCAGAAGCTGAAAAAGAACTTAGAAATTATTTATTGTGTTTCCGCAAAAGATCTCCAAAAAGGAAAAGTAAGGTATGATCTAGCGCTGACTTACGACCAACAAACCCTGAAGGACATTAGCGAGCTGCATGAAAAAAACATTGATATTTTTGCAGTTGTAATTACCCGCTTTGGAGGCGAGCGTGCTGCAAAACAACTCAAGCAGAGATTAGAAAATTTAGGCATCAGAGTTTATTTGCAGACTGAGATGAGCGGGTATCCAAAAAATATAGATTTCGTCGTGTCGGATAGGGGATTCGGGGCCCAGCCCTACCTAGAAATAAAAAAACCACTAATCGTGGTCGCAAGTCCTGGTGGCGGTTCTGGAAAAATGTCCTTTTGTTTATCTCAGCTTTACCACGATCGCAAAAAAGGCATAAATTCCGGTTTTGCGAAATTTGAAACTTTCCCGATATGGAACTTACCGCCGGGACACCCAGTGAATGTAGCTTACGAAGCGGCAACAGCCGATTTGGGTGATAAAGTCATCGTCGACCCATATCATCTGAAGGCTTGTGGAGTAACTGCGGCCAGCTACAACCGCGATATCGAAAATTTTGAGATAATGAAAAAAATTCTTGAGAGGATCATGGGGAAAAGAGACTTCACACGTAAATATCGCTCCCCAACAGGTATGGGAGTTAATAAGGCGAAGGAAGGAATAATCGATGACGCGGTCGTTGCGGCGGCGGCGAAACAAGAAATAATAAGACGCTACTTCCAGTATAAAAGAGGCTTTTTGAGAGGTATTGAAACAAAAGGGACCGTCGAAAGAGTCGAAGTGCTGATGAAAAAAATTGGGTTGAAAGTTGAAGATAGGAGAATTGTGCTGCCCGCAAGGAATGCTGCGCTAGAAGCGGAAAGAGTTGGAAAGGGGCACAAAGGAGTATTCTGTGGTGCAGCAATCGAACTGCCGGATGGTAAAATTGTCACAGGGAAAAACTCACCACTTTTGCATGCGGAGTCTGCAGCTATATTAAATGCCATAAAAACACTGGCAAAAATTCCTGACGAAATTTACCTGTTATCATCAAACGTCATTGAAAAAATAACTGATCTTAAGAAGGGAGTCCTAGGCGCGAAATCGGAAAGTTTGAACGTGGGGGAAACTATAATATCCTTGGCTATTAGTGCAGCTACAAATCCTACAGCAGCGGTTGGGATAAAAATGCTCGGGAAGCTCAAGGGGTGCGAAATGCATGTAACCCACGTTCTGGGCAATGGTGATGAGTCAGGGTTGAGAAAATTAGGATTAAACGTGACAACAGATGGAAAGCCAACGGTGCGTTACGTTTCTTAATTTCGCCTTTCTTCGGAAGGTTCGATGATGAAATGTGAATCTTGGCGAGGGCTTCAAAGCATGGGTGGTCTAGAAGCGAAGTTTTTTCTCGCAAATCCCACAAAATGCTGATGATTTTTTGTCCACGTCGAAGATGGAGTTCGAGAAAGACATCACACATTTTAGGTTGGAGCAATGACCGAGCCCGAAAGTGTGCCCGAGTTCGTGGACAGCTTCCTTCGTCGCACGCTCCAGCAGTAGTTTGTAGTTCGGTTCCTCACCATAATATTCTGACTTGAGGCGGTGGAGCGAGATGAGAGCTACCCTGCCCGGACACTGGGCTTGGCCGAAGATGAAGTTGAGGTTGCACGAAGATGTGTAGAGGTCGACGCTGAACACTCCGAGCACCAAGTTTTCACCGGTTATTCGGTGAAGCAACCGATCGAGGATGAGGTTAGCGTCGTATTGGTCGCGCTGCTGATTGTAGGCGGCAGACAGCACCTCTAGAGAGGCGCCCACGAGGCAGCCATCGACTAGCTTGGCGTAGACTTTTTCGAGTTTGTGTGCTAAATCTTTCGGCAGCTTGAGCGGAATCTCGCCCATGGTGACAATTTCGATTATCAAATCTAGTCCATCTAAATTTTTGCACGCTCGGTTTTCCATTTTTCGCTTTTTTGTTATAAATATAACAAAAACTTTATAAATGAGATATTTGTTATAAATATAACAAGTGAAAAATATGCGAAAAATCCTGATAATTTGGGATGTCAAGACCCGAGGCTCGCCAGCCACGCTCTTCTACCGGGCACTTCGGGGCTACGATTACCCGACGAAGGCTGGCAGGAGCCATTCTGCGGGAATCCTCGACGAGATTCCAGATGATGTCTGGGAGTTTATAAATCGGAGCACCCTGTTAATCGAGGAGGAGTACGCCAAGATGGTCGAAGAGATTTTCAAAGAATTCAGCAAACATTTAATCTGGCACAGGTTTGAGGTCGAGATTTGAGGGTGATGGAGTGGCCGAAAAGGATTTGAAGCTAGTAGTCGCGGAAAATCGCCATCAGACCTATGTTAACCGAGGTTTTGCCCTAATCGATGAAGGAGTGATGAAACGAATCGGCATCAGGCAGGGTGATATAGTTGAGATGACCGGCCCTCGCTCGACCGGCGCGATTGCGATGAGGGGCTTTCCAGAGGACAAGGGGCTAGAGATCATTCGAATTGATGGACTCATTCGCCACAACGCTGGCACGTCGATAGGAGAAAAAGTCATCGTGCGGAAGGCCTCGGTGAAGGAAGCCAAACGTATCACCATTGCGCCGACCGACCCCCGCGTCAGGTTCATGGCATCCGGGGAGGTAATCAAGCGCAACTTGCTCGGGAGGCCTCTTACAAAAGGAGACTTGATTACTCTGACACCTCCCACGGAACCGGTACGTATGGGGGGAGACCTTTTTGAAGAGTTCTTCGGCGGCATCTTCGGTGGAATGGCATTGCCGTTTGGGTTCGGTGAAGTAAAATTTGCCGTTACCAACACTTCCCCCGCTGGCACCGTGCTCGTGACCGACATGACTAACATTGAAGTGCTTAAGCAGGCGGTGGAGGTGAAGGAACTAAAAGTGCCAGCAGTCACCTATGAGGATATTGGTGGTCTGAAGAACGAGCTCCAGCGCGTCCGAGAGATGATCGAACTACCGCTAAAGCACCCAGAGGTCTTCGATCGCCTCGGGATAGAGCCACCAAAGGGAGTCTTATTGCATGGGCCACCGGGTACGGGAAAGACGCTGATAGCAAAGGCGGTGGCGAACGAGTCGAGAGCGAATTTTACCTCGATTGCCGGGCCCGAGGTTATGAGTAAATGGTACGGGGAGAGCGAGGCTAGGTTGAGACAGATTTTCGAGCAGGCCGAGAAAAATGCCCCCTCAATCGTCTTCATCGATGAGCTTGACACGATAGCCCCCAAGCGTGAAGAGGTAACAGGTGAGGTCGAGCGGCGAGTGGTGGCGACGCTCTGTACAGCGCTCGATGGATTGAAAACTCGTGGGAAGGTCATCGTCATCGGTGCTACGAACCGCGTCAATGCCCTGGATCCAGCGATTCGCCGCCCTGGTAGGTTTGATCGTGAAATAGAGATCGGCGTGCCGGACCGCGACGGGCGCAAAGAAATCCTGCAAATTCACACCCGTGGGATGCCGCTGGCGAAAAACATAGATCTCGACCATTACGCGAATATCACACATGGATTTGTTGGTGCTGATCTCGAGGCCTTAGCCAAGGAGGCGGCGATGAGCGCCTTGCGGAGGATACTACCAGATATAAAGCTCGAGGAAAAAATCATCCCGCCAGAGGTGCTTGAGAAGCTCCAGGTAACAAAGGAAGACTTCGACAGCGCGCTAAGGATGGCGGAACCCTCGGCGATGCGTGAGGTCTTGATTGAGATCCCGGATGTGCACTGGGAAGATGTGGGCGGGCTTGAGAACGCGAAACAGGAATTAATAGAGGTAGTCGAGTGGCCGCTCAAGTATCCGGATGCATTCAAACGCATTGGAATCGAGCCCCCGCACGGCATTCTCCTCTACGGCCCACCAGGTACGGGTAAAACCCTGCTTGCCCGGGCGGTGGCGACCGAGAGTGAGGCGAACTTCATCTCGATCAAGGGGCCTCAGCTCCTGAGCAAATGGGTAGGGGAATCTGAGAAGGGGGTGCGCGAGACCTTCCGGAAGGCCAAGATGGCTGCCCCCACGATAATCTTTTTCGATGAGATTGACGCGCTCGTGCCCAAGCGTGGCTCTGGGTTCGGGGACGCCCACGTGACCGAGCGAGTGATAAGTCAGCTGCTCACCGAGCTCGACGGGTTGGAGAAACTTGAAAATGTCGTCGTGATCGGTGCAACTAACCGTCCCGACCTAGTAGACCCAGCGCTGCTCCGCCCCGGGCGCTTCGACAGGCTTGTGTTGGCTGCAGCCCCCGACGAGGAAGCCCGTTTAGAGATACTCAAAATCCACACCAAGGGCATGCCGCTTGGGAAGGATGTTAATCTCAAATTGTTAGCAAAAGAAATCGGTGGCTACTCGGGATCGGACATCGCCGCCCTATGCCGTGAGGCTGCGATGCGGGTGCTGCGAAAGGACATAAAGGGCAAAGAGGTTCGGATGCAACATTTCCGCGAGGCAATGGAAGGCATCAAACCTTCCCTGACACCAGAGATGACCAAAGCGTATGAAACCTTCACGGAGAGAAAAAGCAAGCGCGTGGCGGAAGAAGCGACCGGGATGCACTATTAACCTTTTTAAGGACGAGCCCCAATTTAGAGCGGAGGATATAATTTGCCACAGGTTATGGTGAGTAAGCTCCGGGCGATAGGCATCATCTCGGACCGGGGCATGCAGGTGGGAAAGCTTCAGGATATTCTCTTCGACGAAAAGGACGGGAAGATTCAATCGATAGTGGTAAAGCCCATCTCGAAGGAAACGCTCGGGAACATCCCCCGCGACTCGAGCGGGAATGCCTTGATCCCCTTCAGCGCCGTTATGTCAATACGCGATTTCATCGTCATTAACGAGCGCGTTTTAGCGATCCAGCAGCTCAAGGCGCGACCGAAGCCCGGTGTTCCAGAAACATTACCCTAACTACCACCCAAAGAACAATCTCGTCGCAAGTTCACTGGGTAGTTCTGCAGCTTCTATTTTTTCGGCCGTGATTTTTACATCGTAACCGATCTTATGGAAGCTTACCTTTACCTCCTTGCCCAATTTTAGAACCGCGTAGCTAGCTCGGGGGTCGCGATCACGCGGCTGCCCCACGCCGCCTGGGTTAATAATCAATTTGCCAAAGATGACGCGCTCAATCGGCATGTGGGTGTGGCCGAGCACGAGGATATCCGTATCTAGGTCGCCAATGAGTTCTGCGAGCACGCGGTTCGAGGTATCTGGAAAGATGTATTCGTTGAGCGGGTCGCGGGGGCTCCCATGTGCCACGTAGACTCTTTGCTTTCCGTATGTCAGCGCGAGGTGGGTTGGGAGGTTAGATAAAAATTCGAGATTTTCCTTGCTCAAGTTATCGGCGGTCCAGAGCGCCGCCTGAGCCGCTAGCGGGTTGAAGCCCCGCACATCGCGCGTCACTGTTGCGTAATCATGGTTTCCCATCACCATCCGCATCCGCTTCGCCTTAGCCAGCTTCACCACTTCGTTGGGCTCAGCGGCGTATCCCACGAGGTCGCCCACGCAGATGAGTTCATCAACGCGAGGCATGTCTTTGAGCACGGCCTTGAGCGCCGCGAGGTTCGAGTGGGGGTCAGCGATTACGCCGATCTTCATCAACACCACCAAGACAACAAAGGGGCGAGATTTGTTTAAACCCTGCACCTCACACAAATTTTAAGACAGTGAGCGGGATTATTTTAGGTTCTGACAGCAACACTCGTGAAAGCTAGTCCCGCAAGCTGAGAATTTTCTCGATGGCTTCCGCGACGCCCTTTCCGTGAGGCTCGGTGGTCACGTAGGTAGATACGCGCTTCACCGCTTCGTCCGAGTTTGCTACGGCGAAGCTCAGCCCCGCGACCTCCAACATCTCGACATCGTTCAGACCATTCCCTATGGTCGCAACTTCGGCGAGTGGCACCCTCAAGAAAGAAGCGATTTTCCGGAGCGCGTTTCCTTTGTTCACGTTTGGGCTTCGAAGGTGAATCGTTAAGCCTAAGTCGACGGCGACTAGATTAAGCCCCTCGCGCCTGAAGAGCTCCTCGGCGGCCCCAGCTTCGATTGTGCGCTTCAGGGCTATGCCCGTGATGCGTACCCTCGAACTCCTAGTCTGCTGCAGAGGGCCCAATTCCCGTTCAAGAACTGCCAGCCCACGCTCGGCATCGACACGGTCGCCGAGTACACATTCCCACCCGCTGGCTGGGTCAAACACAATTCCTCCATCCTCGGCTATCAGCGGCCCCGAAGTCCCAAGCATGATCGCGGCAGCCTCCGCGAACGCGAGCACGTTTCCCGTCGCGAGCACCACGGGCAGACCCGAATCCTCGGCCTTTTGAACGGCACTCACGCCAGCGATATCAAGTCTTCGATTTCTAAACGTCAGCGTGCCGTCGATGTCGACAGCAACAAACTTGATCAAACTTCCACCTAATTCAGTCCCTTATCCCTTGCCCGCTAATCATGAAGACCGCCTCGGCCTCGGGCAAGTTGGGGCTGTCAAATATCCGCGCGATCCGCTTTCCACCCTTGGATTTTCGAAAGTAGACGCGGGTCGTAGCGGAGTGGGCGAGCACATGCCCCCCGATTGGTCGGGTGGGGTCTCCGAAGAAAACGTCAGGCCTCGCCATCACCTGATTCGTCACGAAGATGGCTAGGTCGTGGAGGTCGGCTATTCGATGAAGCGTCAGGAGGTGGCGGTTCAACTTCTGCTGGCGGTTGGCTAGAGCTCCCCGCCCAACGTACTCGGCCCGGAAGTGTGAGGTAAGAGAATCGACTATCATGAGGCGCACATTTTCCTCCTCGATTTTCTCCTCGGCCTTCTCGGCTATCAGAATCTGCTGGTCAGTGTTGTAAGATCTTATGTAGAGGACGTTTTGGAGGATCTTCATCGGGTCGAGGTTGAGGCCAATCGCCATGTCCCGAATCCGTTCGGGTCTAAAAGTATTCTCGGTGTCGATGTAAATCGCCTTCGCCCCTAATCCCTTTTGCTCGGGTGGGAGCTGGACGTTCACGCAGAGCTGGTGGGCCAACTGGGTTTTTCCTGATCCGAATTCACCAAAAACCTCGGTCACTGCTTGAGTTTCAATTCCTCCGCCGAGTAGCGTGTCGAGCTGCTCACTGCTCGTGGTTATTAACCCAACCTTCTCTCGACGCTCGAGGACTTTGTCGGCGGTGACGAAGACGCCGAATTCCGCGATCTCCCTAGCGGCAGCACTTATTTTTTTTGCTTGCCCCTCGCCGATCTCTGCAGCTTCATGCAGCTCCGCTATCGAGGCCACAGCAATCGATTCAATCGTTCGATAACCTGCCTCGCGAAGCTTCTCAGCAGTTGCTTCGCCGACTCCCGGTAAACTTTCAATCGTGCGTTTCATTTCCTCAGCCAAAAATTAACCCTCCATTTTATCTTTCACGTTCCCGCTTTTATCTGTTTGAGCAGCGCTTGCGCCTCCTGTTTCGGCTCGGGGAACTGCACGTCGCTCACTCGGAGTTCGAGCTGGTCGAAGTACTTGTCGTGCCGGGTCGTCCCTATGAGGACAAGCTCCTTCCCAATTAGTTTGAACTTGTCGTAAAGCTCTGCCAAATCGGGAGTACCCTTGAAGAGTTCGAAAACCTGTTGCGCCCCCATACCGAGCAGGCGCTCCGCGACCTTACCGAAAAGGGTTGCCCGGAGGTTGCCGGTGCCGTCGTCGAGCACGAAGCTCAGCACGACGCGATGTTCAGGTGTCACGACCTTCCCGCATTCCTCGCACATCAAACTGGTGTCCACACTCCCCAGGCTCCGTCCGCAGTCGGGGCAAACGTCGAATACCGGGCGCCGGTGGAAGACCCGTACCACGGTTCCTCTGACTTGGGTCCTCATCCCCTCCTTCTGGACATCGGCAATACTGGTTCGTTTGGGTGCCGGTGCGGCGAGCTTGATCATATCCGCGGGTGGCAATTCTTCGGTGATTGTTGGATTTAGCTCAAGTTGTCCTTGCTTGCCGAGGTGAAGCTCGGGCTGGCCGAAAAGACCCGGCGTGCTGTAGCAGTTGGTGAATTTGACGACATCACCGGCCTTGATGCCGACCGCTTTATCCGCGTGCTCGTGCCAGAGCGATGTCCTCGTTGTACCCGTTTGGTCACCGATGATAACGGACGCGACCTTCCCCTTGCTACCATCGGCCCGAGTGAACTCACGCGGCGCCATGACCTCGACCACCCTCCCGAGTACCTCAAGCGCGTCCATGTTCGGCTCGACCTCGCCAATTTTTATACAGCTTGGTTTGAGTGCCCCGACAGTCACGTCGGGTGGATTCACCTCAACTCGAGCGATTTTGCCGACGTGCACTTCCGGTTTACCTGTCAAGCCGATGCGCGTGTAGGCATTGCGCAGGAGCACGATATCGTTCAGCTCCAGCTTTTGCGCGAGTTCCGCCGCACCACCCCAAAAAGAAGCGCGAGCGGTACCCGTCTCGTCCGCGAGGATCACGCTGATAACTTTCCCTGATGTCCCATCGTCCCGCTTGAACTCCTGCAACGGGAGCTTTCGCCTGACCCTAGCCGCAAGGTCAACCGTCGGCATGCTGGCCTCGAGCTCCTCTAGCTTGAACGGGCGCTCGGGCAGCTCGGGTAATTCCGCCACTTCCTGCTCTGGTGGGTTCAGGAGCAGACGCCCTCGCGAGCCTAAGCTGAGTTCGGGCCTGTTCCTCAACCCGGACCGCACCGAAACATTTTCGAGCTTCACCGCGGTCCCCGACTTGAGGTCCTTCACGAGCTCAGTCCGTTCATCCCAGAGGGAGACTCGCACTTGGCCTGTCGAGTCCATGAGTATGAGACTCGCGACCTTGCCAGTGGTTCCATCGGGGCGCTCAAATTCCCTGATGTCGCTCGTCGTCACCACCCTGCCGGTAATGTCCACCTCGGTGAGTTCGGGTTTGAGGTCCGCAATTCTAACCTTAGTTTCGACGAGCGGCGGGAGGTCCGACACGCGCGGGTCGTCTGGGTTCACGAGCAAGGAACCCCGCATCCCAAGACTGAGCTCAGGCTGCTTGTTCAATCCCTGGCGCACGTAGGCATCTTTGACTTGAACTGCATCTCCCTTCCGGACCTTATTCCCCTCGATCAACGAGGCCTTGTCGTTCCATAGCGCGATTCTAATCTGTCCGGTTTTATCCTGGAGCAACAAGCCTCCCACGCGCCCAGCCTTACCGCTAGAGCGCTGAAACTCCCGCGGTTCAAAGATGCGGACGACCCGGCCGATGATGTCTACTTTGGACATCCCTGGAATGAGATCCTCTATGTGTAGGCTCCTAATCTCGGGCTCTTTTTTCTTAAAAACGACACCCAATTCTCGGCCGACGATGGTGGCCGCGCCTTCGAGGGTCACGAAACCGCTGAGTTCTTCCTGTTTCTCTCGGATGCGCTTCATGAGCTCGTCATGGTCGATTTTTGTATGATCTAAAATCTCTTGGACCATTTGTTCAAAATTTAGTTCCACGATTCAACCTCAAACACAATTATTCGCTTCTCGCTTATAGAGATTTTTGAGGAGAGATGGGTAAAAGTAATTATGATAGACGGCGCCAGAAAACGCGTAATTTCTCCAAGCTAGCTAAAAAAAATCTGATATGAGGCTCCGAAGTTTCATAATACATACGGGCGGCTGAAGAAACATGTCAGAAAAGAAGCTCAGCTCCGTGAACCTTTCTTCTCAAGTTCCTTTAGTATTGCAATAGCTCCGTCATAACTCACTTTCCCTTCCTCTATCATGCGCCTAGCCACGATGTCGATGAGTTCCCCTGTAGCACCAGCCGTCACCGCAATATTTCTTGCATGTAATTTGAGATGGCCCCGTTGGATACCCTCACTCACGAGTGCTCTCATCGCTGCCAGATTTTGCGCCAGCCCGACCGCCGCCATGACCTCCCCTAACTCGCACGCCGACTGCACACCTAATATCTTTCTACAAACTTTTGCAACGGGGTGCACAGCCGTAGCCCCCCCGATTGTCCCGACCGCCACAGGCAACTCGATCCAGCCGGAGAGATCTCCCTCGACCGTTCGCTCCCAGTGAGTCAGCGGTTTGTAAGCGCCACTCTTCGCCGCGTAAGCGTGGGCCCCAGCCTCGAGGGCGCGGGTATCGTTTGCCGTAGCGAGGGCGACCGCGATGACTCCGTTCATCACCCCCTTGTTATGGGTGGCGCAGCGGTAGGAGTCGGCGGCGGCAAAAGCATAGGCTTGGAGGATACCCTCGACCACCTCCTCGCCGCCCAGCGCCTCCTTCGTGAAGACCGCCTTCGCGCGAGCCAACCTGTATGCGGCAAGGTTCGAGACTATTCTGAGAAAAACTCTGCCCCCCGTCAGCTCCTCGATCAGGGGCGCGACCGCCTCACACATGGTATTGACGACGTTCGCCCCCATCGCGTCACGCACATCGATAAGCAAATGAATGATTATCATTGGACCGAGGTGAGTGGTGAGCACCCGTACTTCGATGTCCTTCGCGCCACCGCCCAGCTTTACGAGGATTGGATCCTGTTCATTCGCCTTCGCCAGGATTCGCTTCTTAGCCTTGAGGATTTTCTCCCTCGCCTCTACGGGGTTCTTGACATCGACAAGCTGGATCTGTCCCACCATAATCGGCGGAGTGCTCTCGGTGCGAAAACCCCCTCCAGGGCGGGCCATCTTCGCAGCGTTCGAGGCAGCGGCTACAACTGAGGGTTCCTCGATTGCCATGGGGATGAGGTAATCCCTGTTGTTGATGAGGAAGTTAGTCGCTATACCTAGGGGCAACTCGGTAGTGCCGATTACGTTTTCGATCATGCGATTTGCCTGCTTGAGCTCCAACGCGCCGGTCTTGCGAAGAAGTTCGGCCTCCTCCTTGCTCAGTCCGGCTAACTCCCGCACGATCTTCAGCCTCTTCTCTGGACTCAGCTTGTAAAAGCCAGAAATCTTGGAAGTCTTGTGCATTTTGCTGCCCTTTTAAAGTTGGCGATGCGGTTATAAATTCTAAGGGTGATGCAAAAAAAACAGCAGTTCCAGATCACCGAGTGCTCGTCCGCAAGTTTGCCATCAAAATAAAGCGTCTTGATCGCATCCGACGTAGCTTGTTGGTAAAGTACGAGAAAGCCGTCCTTCGCTGTGTGAGGAGATAGAAATAAATGTGGATGAGGTAATTATAAAAAGGTGAAAAAAATGCCAAAACGCAAAAAGTCGAAGAAAAAAAGAAAATCCTGCTAGGCAGACAGGCGCTTCACGAGCAGTTCGAAGCTGTCTCCATCGACGTTCCATTCTTTGATGTAGCCCGGCTCTTTGACCTCGCTTGCGCGGCAGATGCGGAGGTTTCGCACCCGCACCTCCTGCGAGATGTAATCTTGCTGGGTGGCGAGAAGCTTGATAAATTTATCCACCTTCGTGCCCACCACTACGTCGACCCGTTCTTCCATCGAGAGGTCCAACTCCTTGCGCATCGTCTGCAGCCGTCGGACGAGCTCCCGCGCCAAGCACTCGGCCTGCAGCTCAGGGGTCATTCGAGTGTCAATCACTATCTTGCCGAACTCCGTGGGGATTACGGCGAAATTATTCGGTAGTCTCTCTTCAAAACTCAGCTCTTCGGATGAAACGCTGACTTTTTGTCCCTCGATTTGCATCCCCACAGCTCCATAACGTTGCAGCTCAGCGCGCAGACGAAAGACATCCCTCCTTCGAAGCTCATCGATGACTAGCCGCGAGAGTTTTCCCAGTCTTTTCTGCAGACGTTGCACATCAGGTTTACACGTGAGGCGGAACTCAGCTTCCTGCTCTTCAGGCCCGAGTAGGACTAGCCCCTTACAGTTCAGCTGACTCTGGAGCACGCCTCGAAGTCCTTGGAGGAGAGACTTCACTTCTCGCGAGGAAGCCCGAATCACAGCTTTGCTCACGGGCCACCGCAATTTCAGCCGCGCCTGTTGTCTAGCTGCCGCACCCCCCTCAACAAATGCACGCACGATATTCATCCCTCGTTCGAGCTCAACATCAATCATCCGCTCGTTGACAGATGGCCAAGAAAGCATGTGCACACTCTCCGGCGCCCCGGCGTCTGCAGCCTTGACTAAATCGCGGTAAATCACCTCACTCACATGAGGCATGATCGGCGCGAGCAGCCTGACCAAGGTGTGGAGGGCTTGGTAGAGCACAACGTAAGCCGCGAGTTTCCTAGGATCATCACGCTCGATCCAAACGCGCTCGCGCACGAGGCGTACGTACCACCGGCTGAGATCCTCGAGCACAAACGACGTAAGGCTTCGGGCGGCGTGGTGCAAGTCGAACTCTTGGAACGCCTTTGTAGCATCACGGGTCACGCTGTTGATGCGGGACATCATCCAGAAGTCCTCGAGCATGAAGTTTTCGCGTACCCTCTTTAGATCGATTTTTTTCGGGCCGAATTCGTCGAGCGCCATGTAAGTGGTCGCGAACACATGGACGTTCCAGAGCACGTTCAGCATCCGCGCAACAACCTCTATCTCTTTCCAACTGAACCTGAGGTCCTCCCATGGAGAGTTCGCTGACAGCATGTAGAAGCGCAGCACATCAGCCCCATACTTTTTGATGACCTTTTGTGGGTCCACCACGTTCCCCAGTGACTTCGACATCTTCTGTCCATGCTCGTCGAGGGCGAACCCATGCATCAGCACGGCCTTGTAGGGCATCTCATCGAATGCGACGATCGATACCACTTGTTGGCTATAGAACCACTTCGTCACCTGGTCCTGCCCCTCGGTTATGAACTCGCTTGGCCAGAGTTGCTCGAAGCGTTCGCGCCGCTGGGGATAACCGAGGCTCGCCCAAGAGGCAATTCCTGAGTCGAACCACACGTCGAGCACATCGGGCACCCGTTTGGCATCACTCCCGCATTTTGGGCAACGCAACATGATCCGGTCGACATCGGGGCGGTGCAGGTCGATCTCTCCGATTGACGTTTTCGCCGTACTCTTCAGCTCCTCCACGCTGCCGATTACAACTATTTCATTACATCGTTGACATGTCCAGATTGGGAGAGGAATGCCCCAGTAGCGCTGGCGAGAGATGCACCAGTCACCCACCGACTCAACTCCGTTCACGTAGCGCATCGCGACCCAGTCCGGCACCCATCGCACGCGCTCGACATTTTTCTCAAGGATTTTGGGTTTGATCTCGGAAACGCGCAGGAACCACTGGTCGGTCGCGCGGAAGAGGAGAGGAGTCTGACAGCGCCAGCAGTGGGGGTAGGCATGGGTGATGACCCCGTGCTTCATGAGCACGCCATTCCGGCGGAGGTCATCGAGAATCACTCGGTCAGCGTCCTTCACGAAAATTCCCTTGTATTTTCCAGCGTCTTGGATGAACTTTCCGTCGGGACCAACAGGGCTGAACACCGGCAGGCCGTAGCGCGCCCCAATCACGAAGTCCTCTTCTCCGTGCCCCGGGGCAGTGTGGACGCAGCCCGTGCCCTCATCAAGCGTCACGTACTCGCCGCAGATCACTCGGTGGTGCTGCACGTACTCGTTCTGCTTCGGCACCTCCTTGAGCAGTGGATGCTCGTAGCGCAACCCATTGAGTTCCCGCCCATTCATCGAGCCGAGCACTTGGTACTCTTTGATCCCGAGTTCTTTCATGACTTTCTCGACGAGGGCCTCTGCTAGGATGTAAACTTCGTTGTCGACAGCGACTTTCGCGTAAGCGTATTCGGGGTGCACGCACACCGCCATGTCAGCTGGCAAAGTCCAAGGCGTAGTGGTCCAGATTAGTAGGTATTCGTTCGGTCGGTCACGGAGCTTGAAGCGAGCGAAGAGCGAGGGGTCTTGAACGTCGTAATATTCTCCCCGAACCTCATGCTCTGCCAGCGCCGTCTCACAGCGAGGGCACCAGTGAATCACCCGCAGGTCTTTCCGCATGAGGCCACGTTTATAGGCGCGCCTCAGGGTCCACCAAGCCGATTCGATGTAATCGTTGGTGAAGGTGACATAGGGGTTGTCCCAGTCCATCCACACACCCAAGCACTTGAATTGCTCGGTCATCAGCGAGATGTGGTCGAGGGCCCACTGCTTGCACTGCTGGATGAATTTTTCAACTCCCACCCGCTGCTCGATTTCTTTTTTGGTTTTGATGCCAAGCTTCTCCTCAACTTTGACCTCGATTGGCAACCCGTGGCAGTCCCATCCGGGTTGGCGGAGCACGTTGAAGCCGCGCATGCTCATGTAGCGCAAGATGGAGTCCTTGATTATCTTGTTCCAGGCGGTCCCCAAGTGAATGGCCCCGCTCGCGTAGGGTGGGCCGTCGAGGAAGTACCAAGGCTTGGCATCCGAGCGGAGCTGCTTCACCTTTTCATAGATATCGTTTGCTTGCCACCACGCTTGAATCTCCGGCTCGGAGTTGCGCGCGTCGTATGCCCTTGCAGCGGGTTGAATCATTTTGAAACCCTTAACCTAATTTGAGTTTAACCCTAAAAATATCGTGGGCTAACATTTTTATTCAAGCAGGTTAACCTTCGTTTGATTTTTGGTGGTTGATTTGTTCGGCTGGACCGATTACAAACCGCGTAAACAAGGAGTGCAAACCGTCTTGAGCCCACTTGAATCCGATGTCATGACAATCATGTGGCGGGAAAAACGCGCGACCGCCCGAACCGTTCACACCCTCTTGAAAAGCAAACACTCAATTAATCGCTCGAGAATCAACGCAATCATGAACTCGCTCTGCAAACACGGCCTGCTGACGTCGAGCGTGTGCAAAGGGCGAGGGGGTCTGAGGTACGTTTATAAAGTTAAGATTTCCCGCAGGAGGTTCGAGCGGGCGGTAGTCGACAAAGTGCTCGACAGCTTGCTCGAATCGTTCGAAAAAACCTCGAAGAAGCTAATGCGGGAGAAGCTGGGGCGGAAGTAGATGGTGGAGGCAGAGGAGATATGGGTGGAGAAATATCGCCCCCAAAAGCTCAAGGAGATCGTGGGGCAGCAGGAGATAGTGAACAGGCTTCAAATGTTCGTCGAAAAAAAATCTTTGCCCCATCTTTTGTTTGCTGGCCCACCGGGCGTTGGCAAGACTTGCGCGGCGCTCTGCATAGCACATGAACTCTTTGGCGATGGCTGGCGGCCAAATTTGCTGGATTTGAATGCTAGCGACGAACGTGGAATAGACGTAATCCGAACCAAGGTCAAAAACTACGCTCGAACGCGGCCCATCGGCGATTTCCCATGCAAGATAATTTACCTCGACGAGAGCGACGCCTTGACATCGGACGCCCAGCACGCATTGCGGCGAACGATGGAGATGTACACCCACACCTGTCGATTTATCTTAGCCTGCAATTACTCGAGCCGCATCATCGAGCCCATCCAGTCGCGCTGCGCCATATTTCGCTTCAGGCGCCTTTCGGGAAAGGAGATCACCCAAATGCTCAAGCGCATAGCCCGCGGCGAAAAACTCACTTTGACGGATAACGCTGCCGAGGCAATAATCCAAATCAGCGAGGGTGACATGCGACGGGCGATTAACGTGCTCCAAGCTGCAGCCGCGTTGAAGCGAAAGGTGGACGAAAAGACGATCTACGATGTGAGTGCCGCAGTGCACCCGAAGGATATTCGAGAGATGATTGAACTCGCGATTGGGGGAAAATTCGAGGAAGCGCGGAACAAACTCTACGACTTGCTCATCGGCCAGGGGCTGGCGGGCCAGGACATCCTACAGCAGGTCCACCGCGAAGTCTTTAAGCTCGACCTGCCCGAGCGCGCGAAGATAGAGCTCATCGACCGAGTGGGTGAGTTCGACTTCAGGCTCATCTCGGGAGCGAACGAGCGGATTCAGCTCGAGGCGATGCTCGCTCACTTCGGTTTGGTCGGGAAGTCGAAATCCTAGCTACTTAGCTCCTTTGATTTTGCCCGCTTATTTTTGCCCCAATTCACTTTGCTCGGGCACTTCGGGTCAAGGCACATCCTGTAGGGCCTCGCCCCGACGCGGTTTATCTGAATCATCGGGACCCCACACTGTTTGCAGGCCTTCCCGAGCGAGATGATCATTCCGGCTTGGGGCAGGGGAAAAGAGTTCGCGCACTTCGGGTAGTTTGAACACCCGACAAAACGCTTGTGGGTGGCTCGCGAGACAATTATTTTCAGATCCCCGCCGCACCTCGCGCACTTACCCATGATGCGCTGTTTCTGGCGGGTGATGCGGTAGGCCTCGCCCAGCTGCTTGCCTATCTCGAGCTGATGCGTTCTGAACTTCTCCAGGAGTTTGTCGAGTTCATTCCTCGCCTTTTCGATGATTTCCTCTTTGTCGCGCTTACCCTCCTGAATCGCCTCCATCTCGCGCTCGAACTGCGCGGTCAGCTCCTCGCTCACGATTTCGGGGCAGTGCTTGAGGAGGGCGTCGATGACCTCCATACCCAAGTCGGTGACGGTGATCTTGCTGCCGAAGATGTAGCCCCGCGTGTAGATGTTCTGCAAGAGGAGGGCGCGAGTCCCCTTTGTTCCAAGATTTCGCGCCGCCATCTCCTTGACGATTGAGGAGGGATTGTAGCGGGGCGGGGGCTGGGTCTCCTTCTCCTCGAATTTCACCTCTTTCACCGCGAGCTCTTGCCCCTCGCTGAGCTGCGGCAGGATTATCTCCTCGGTGGCCCCGTAGCGGCCGTAGTAGGCGAGCCACCCCTCCTCGAGCACCCGCCGCCCTCTCAGGAAGAAAGGTTGCCCTCCCGCGTCCAAATCGACCCGGATGCTCTCCGCGAGCGCCGGCTTCCCGAAGACCGAGAAGAATCGCCGAACGATTAAATCGTACAGCTTCTGCTGGGGGCCCGTGAGCTTCTCGGGTTTCTCGCCAGTGGGATAGACGGCCGGGTGCGCGGGATCTGTCTTCTTGCCTTCGTTGGGTTTCAGCTCCGGCATCTCAAGTAACTCATCCGCAAATTTCCTGTATTGTTCCGAAACTTCGCCCAACCGCCCGATGATGCCGCCATAACCGATGGTCGGCGGTAGCTTCTGCGAACCGGTTCTGGGATAAGAGATGAGGGCAGCCTGATAAAGAGCTTGAGCGATTTGCTGGGTACGCATCGGGGTGTAGCCGAAACAGCGGTAAGCCTCCGACTGCAGAAGCCCGAGGTCGAAGGGGATCGGCGGGGGGAGGCGGTGCCGGCGGGTTTTAATCGTGGAGACCTTGGCCGGTTTGTCCTTGCAGGCGGCCAGCGCGCTCTCAGCTTCTGACTTGTCGAAGAAGCGGGGTGTCGCGTGCTCAGCGATGAATTCCTTGCCCTCCAGCTCAAGAAGCAACCCCAAGACCCAGAAGGGCTCCGGCTTGAACGCTTTGATCTCTCGTTCGCGCTCGACCAGGATTTTCAGCGTCGGGGTTTGCACGCGGCCGGCAGAGAGCTTGGCGAACCTTTGCTGCGCGGCCTCCACCGAAGCGCTCATCGCCTTGCTCAAGTTCATGCCCCAGTACCAATCGAGCACGTGGCGGGCTATGCCGGCGTCGATGAGCTCGAAGTCGAGGCGGGGCATCAGCTGCTCGTAGGACTGCCGGAGGTCCTGCGCGGTGAGGGTGGAGAACTTCATCCGTTTCGCGCGATTCAGGGAGTCTTCGCCGCACAGATATTTGAGCACGTTGTAAGCGATGACCGATCCTTCAATGTCAAAATCACAGGCGGATATGAACTCGTCCGCGTCCTTCGCCAGCTCTTTGATAGCCTCCACGAAAACCTTGGTGCGCCCGGCCCTGCGGTCCACCTCATACGCCGGCATCCAATCGATGTCGTAGAAGGGGTAATCGCGCATGGGCTTCAGGTTCTTGAGGGTGAAGAGGTGCCCTAGCGCCGGGACGACGACCATCCGCCCGCCGCCGCGCTCGAACTCGTAGTAGGGGACACCGTTGAACTCCCCCTTTTCCGGTCGCTTCGCCGCGAGGGCGGAGGCTATCTTGACGGCTGCGCTCGGCTTCTCGCACACGATGAGAGTCTTGCCCATGACATTCCCAACTGATTTCTGGCTCCGGTTATAATAGGTTTGAGCAGGAGTTCTGACCGCAATACATTTATTTTTAATTGCTAGCCGAGAAAACAGGGCTCCGAACATGGCCAGATGCTCGGTCTGCGGACGGGAGTTTCCCGAGAGCTTGCTGCGCTGCTGCTACGATTGCGGCAAAGCATATTGTCCAGAGTGCGCTGAGAAGAACCCCACGATAAAGGAGCTCGGCGTTTGCCTGGACTGCGAGGAGGTCTTCGAGGCAGAGGAGGACTACTGGGGATGGGAGTAGGGAAACAACAGTTGGGAGCGAACGAAACCCGAATTCACTTTAACAAAGCCTTCGATATACTGATGTTCATTACCTACCGAACAGCTTGTTTGAGTTAAAAAGCAATTTTGAGCAAGTTTAAAATAATTCAAATCTAATGTGTTTGTGATTACATTATTAGGGATAGAAAAGGAAGTGTAAAATATGGACCGCAAAACGACTATCAACGAATTAAAAGAAAAAATTAAGAAATTTTGTGAAGACAGAGACTGGAATCAATTTCACGGAGGCAAAAATCTTGCTACTGCTTTGATTATAGAGGCTGCAGAATTGCTTGAACATTTTAGGTGGAAGTCCGAGAGAGAGGCAAATAAATTATTTGAAAATGTCAAGAAAAAGGAAGAAATAGAAGATGAGATTGCAGATATATTTTACTTCTTATTGAGGCTTGCACAGAGATACGATATTGATTTGTCCGAAGTCTTGGAAAGGAAGTTAAAAAAGAATGTAAAAAGGTATCCCGTGAAAAAAGCAAGAGGCACGAATAAAAAATATACGGAGCTTCGATGACAATGAGACTTTACGAAGGTACAATTGAACGATTTCGAGAAGACGTTATTGAAAATAAGATAGCCGACGTGATATCCAAGAGATTTGAAGAATACTACGGAACAAAACCGAACACTTCCGAAGTCAATTCGTGGAATATTTCTCTAAGGTTCATGAAAGATGCACTTGATTATTCAGATCTCAGAGACAATCACCTAACGATAGAGTACGAGTTAGCTTATTCCTCAAGAAGGATTGATGTTTTGCTTTTTGGAAAAAGTATCTCGGACCAAGACAACATTGTTTTGATAGAATTGAAACAGTGGTCAAATCAAAATGTGTTTGATTGCAAAACAGATGGAAATGTAATCGTTGATTTCGGAAGATTTAGAAAAGAAGTTGTACATCCATCGTTGCAAGTAGAGGGCTATCATCTTTATTTAAAGGATTTCATGACCATCTTTGAAGAAGAACCCAATATTTCTCTAAGTTCATGCGTTTATTGCCATAATTATTCACGGAAAGAGGGCGCGGCATTATATTCACAAAAATTTCAAAAATACATTGAAAAATATCCGGTCTTTTCCAAAGGGGATATTAAAATCCTTGGAGATTATTTAAAGGAGAAATTGAGCAATGGATTGGGATTTGAAGTTTTTAATAGATTTATCAATAGCCCGTTAAAACCTTCTAAAAAACTGTTAGAGCACACAAATGAAATGATTAACAAGCAACAGATTTTCAATTTAATAGACGATCAAATTACCGCGTATAATGCGATAATGCACAGGGCCAAAAGATTGGCGGATGCCAAAAAGAAATCCGTCATAATAGTTAAAGGAGGCCCCGGCACAGGAAAATCTGTCATCGCTCTTGAGGTAATGGCTGGGCTTCTAAGGAAAGGAAAAATGGTTTTCCATGCAACAGGTTCTTCGGCTTTCACTAACACATTGAGAAAAATTTTAGGAAACAGATTAAGAAATCTATTCAAGTTCTTTTTTAACTTTACAAAGCACGGTGACAATAAGATTGACATTTTGATTTGTGATGAAGCCCACAGAATCAGAAAAGACAGTTCTGATTGGGGAGTGCCGTATAATTTAAAATCCAAAAACCCTCAAGTAGACGATTTAGTTAGACCTGCGAAATTGTCGATATTCTTCCTTGACGAGTATCAGATTGTGAGGCCCTATGAAATCGGGACCGTCGAACTTATAAAAAACTCTGCAAGTAAGTTTAATGCCGATGTTTATGAGTTTGAATTAAAAACCCAATTCCGATGCAGTGGTTCTGATTCGTTTTTACTATGGATAGAGAACATCCTAGATGTCAAGAAATCGGAGAAGCAATTTTTAACTAAAGAAGATAGAATGGAGTTCAAGATAGTTAGTAGTCCTCATGAATTAAAAAAGATTATAGATGAAAAAAATCGTAAAAAGAAAAACTGCGCGAGACTAGTTGCGGGGTTTTGTTGGCCCTGGAGCAAGCCGAGACCAGACGGCACATTAGTCGATGATGTCGTTATTGGAGATTTCAAAATGCCGTGGGAAAGAAAAAATCAATTTTGGAAGTGGGCCACAGAAGATGAAGGGATGGAACAAGTTGGTACAGTTTACACGGCGCAAGGGTTTGAATTTGATTACATTGGAGTTATCTTTGGAAATGATTTAGCTTATGACCCAAATAAAAAAGAATGGATTAGTAAACCCGAAAATTCTCACGATTTGATGGTAAAAAGAAACAATAAAAAACTTACAGAGCACTTAAAAAATGTTTATAGAGTTTTGCTGTCAAGAGCTCACAAAGGAGTTTACGTTTATTTTATGGATAAGAATACAGAAATATTTTTCAAGTCAAAAATAGAGAACCCCACTTGATTTAAGCAAAGGTTCTGGCCCCAAGGATTTGTTATAAGCAAGGCATCCTGTCGCTTATCTGCTCCTTAAATTTTACTTATGTCAATGTACTTCTTGCGTCCTGTTTCTCTCTTTTTAAAGAATTTTTCATAAGTAATCCTATCATGGGGATTGTATATCGCTCTAAATTCTTTCAATCGATCATCTTGGTAATAGCGCTTATCACCAATTTTAACTTTCGGCAATTCTCTAATCGTCATTTTACTCACTCATACTTTTCAGCACTTTCCCGCCGAGGCTTTGGGCGGAAGTCGTTTATAAGATGAAAAATCCAGCGTTTATCATCCAATGTCAATGAGAAAGAAAGTTGGGGACACGCGGGGGGCTTTGCTCCTCTGGAAAAGGCAAGTCAAAGTCAAATCTTCGTACCTTGAACTTTAAAAAAGCCGTTATATGGTTTCATTCGCTAAGTGCTTTTATTTTCTCGGCCGACACCTCGATGTGATCAATGTTTCGCGCAGTTTCCCTGATTCCCTCGATCATCGTGGCGACCCCAGGTGGATACCACTCCTCCCCGCACCGCGTGCAAACCAGTACGGGCACACCTTTGATCGAGATGTCATCCGTGCGTTCCTGCTTGTACTCAAGGCGCGTTTTTCCGCCGCATCTGCATGGGTATGTTTTCATTTTCTTTTCCTCCTCGTGAAAGTCGGATCCCACCTTGCTGGGTCTGGTACATATACAGTCACGAGATAACATAAACTTTCCCTCGGAGACAGAACCACGTGTACGGGTTTTCCATTAATGAAGACGATTACCAACGCGCTCTCACCATAAGGGTCTTGAGGGTAATGCTCGACCAAGACAAATTCTTTTCTGATGGCATCCTCCAACATTGATTCACTTATGTTTTCATCCTCCGCCTCCCTTCGAGCGTGCCTGCGCCAGATGATAATCTTTAACGATCCCTTTATTCTCTCGACGATTGTCAACTTGCCCGCCGAGGCTTTGCGAGGAGGTTCTTTTTAAAGGGGCAAAACGAGGATGCGAGATCACACGGAAATTGGTAGCAGTTTTTTATTCACCAACGCACACCCAAACTTGGTTGAAAGCATGACACTCGAGGAAAAGACCATCCACGACCCCGTGCACGGGAGCATGCGCCTCAGCGGCCTTGTGCTCGATCTCGTCGACACGCCCGAAGTCCAGCGCCTCCGGGGCATCCTGCAGCTCGGCCTGGCAAACCTCGCATTTCCCGGCGCCAACCACTCGCGCTTCGAGCATGTCCTCGGCGTGGCGTACCTCGCAAAACGCATAGGCGACGAGCTGAGGCTGTCCGGGGATGAGCTCAACCTCCTGCTCGCCGCGGCGATGCTTCACGACATCGGCCACGCGCCCTACTCCCACACGCTCGAGTACCTGATGACCGAATACGCCGGCAAGAATCACGTGGAGATCACCGGCGACATCGTCAGGGGCAAGTTGGGAGTTTGTTCGGGGGAAGAACTCGAAAGGCTTCGGAAGCTGAAGGTGCCGAGCGTCCCGGAGGTCCTTGAGCGCCACGGGATCGACTCCAAGGAGGTCGCCCTCCTCCTTCTCGGAAGAAATCGAAAGCCCTACCTCGGGCAGCTGATCCACAGCGACATCGACGTCGACCAGATGGACTACCTGCTGCGAGACGCCCACTTCACCGGTGTCGCCCTGGGCATGATAGACACCGACCGCCTGATGCGTACGCTCGTCGTCAACCGCAATCGCCTGGCCATCCTCAGCAAGGGGATCGAGGCCGTGGAGGGGCTCCTTACCGCCCGTGCGTTGATGTACAGCTCGGTTTATTTCCATCACACGGTGCGGGTGGCCGAACTGATGCTCGCAAACGCCGTCGAGTTCGCGATTTTGCACGGGGGATCGATCACCAGGGATAACTTTTACCTGATGACGGACGCCGGGCTGATGGAGCACCTTTACTCGATGGACGGATACCCAAAAGATATCGTCATGCGCCTCCGGTACCGGCAGCTTTTCAAGAGCGCCTACGTCGAACAGCGGAGGGAATTATCGCGGGTGGAAAGGAGACAAATCTTAAAGAGATACGGCGGGTGGGGTCGTGTCCGCGAGCTTCAAAACCAGATCGCGGATAAAGCCGGGGTCCCACATGGCCATGTCATTTTGGATGTGCCGTTCGCCGACATTCTGATTTTTGAGCCCCGCTTGGAGAAGGTCGAGGTGCCGGTGCTCGCGGAGGGAAAGCTGGAAAAGTTATCCAAGCTCTCGCCGATAGCCTCTGCAATCAAGAAGCGACAGGCCCCCCGCTACCTGCTGCAGGTCGCCACCAAACCCAAGTACGTGAGCCGAGTGAGGCGGGCGACGAAAAAAGTTTTGAGTTGAAATATCTGGAGACGAGATAGTGGCCGGAGTTGTAGCATACTATTCTAGGACCGGAAAGACGAGATTTGTGGCACAGCAGTTGGCCAAAGCACTTGGATGCAGAGCGGTCGAGATATCGGATTTGAAAAAGCGGACGGGGCCAATAGCATACATGAGGGCCGCGAGAGATGCCCGGGGCAAAAAGAGGACGAAGATAGAGCCGAAGACGATCGATACCAAAGGGTACAACCTGATCTGCCTTGGAACCCCGGTCTGGTGGTCCTATCCCACCCCGGCGATAATGACCTTGCTAGACAACCTTGATATTAAGGGGAAAGATGTGGTTATATTTGCCACCGCAGACAGCACCCCTGAACTAGCCATCGACATCCTCAAAAAAAGAGTTGAGGAAAAGGGCGGCACTATTGTTGGCTCCTTCTTTTGCCTGAAAGGGAGCGATGAAGAGAGAATTAAGGCTGTGCAAGATTTCGTCAAACGCTTCAGAAAGCAACCCCGCTCTCAAAAGAAAGTTATTACCTAAATTTTTGAAAGCTCGAGCCGCTGGGGGTTTTCAGGCCAAGGCTTTCCGTCCCCGGTCGGTCAGCTTCAGGTGCCCGTCCAAATAACCGAGAATTTGTAGTATGGTGATATGCGCCCTCGAGACCGACACAGGCACCCCTGCATCGCTGGCGGCCTTCTCCAAGCGCGCGCCGCCGTCAATGCTTCGGAGGACGCTCCTACCGACTTCACCCACGAGCAACTCGTCGGCGAACCTCCGTTTGGCTATGGGGTCCATCCCCGGCTGCGCGGCGAGAATGCGCTCGAGAAGTTCCGGCCCTGGCTTAAGGCCATATTTATCGCTGAGCACTCGCTGGCAGGCACTCGACCCGCCTATCGCGCACCTGAGACCCTCGAGATCCTTCACCATTTCGAACAGATTCCCAAAACTTTCCGTTCTTTCCTTGGTTCCAACGCCTACGCTGCCGCGGAGCGCCTCGTTGGCATCCTGCAACCTTTGCATTTCACTGCGTAGATAACCGATCTCCCTCGAAAGTCTGCGCCTTCGGATAATGCCGCCGCCGGAAAAGAGGATTACCCCTAAAAGCAGTAGGATGATGACTACCAACAACGCGTATATCCACATCCCACCACCGTCACCATTTACGCTCTTAGATTTAAAAATAAGTGGGTTGGTGTCTTGAAAGAGAGAGATGGCCTAAATAAGACGATTTCCGCGAGAGTTCACTTGACGAGCTTGTCGACTTCCTCTTCGGGGAGCTCTCGGTAACCCTTTTCATCAATTTTGGCGACGACTATCTTGTCACCCGTCGCCGCATCCCGCTCGATGGCTATTTTAACCGACTGCGCCACCAGCTTCACCCCGTCGTCGAGCTTCATCCCGTCGCGGTAGTTCTGCTCGAGCACGCCGTAAGCCACCGTTGATCCCGTGCCCGCGCTCGCGAACTTCTCCTCCTCGAGTTTGCCCCCGATTGGATCGAGGAAGTAAAGGCGCGGGCCGTCACTATCGACACCCGAAATTACGCCAGCCACTATGTAGGGAAACCCTCGCCGCTCATGAAGCATGTTCGACGCCACTTGAGCTAGGCTCTTCGTCGAGATCGGGAGCTCATGACTCAGGCGGTAAAGGTTAGCCTCGGCCCGGAGCATGTTGACCAAACTCTGGACATCTCCCGAGCTACCCGAGACAGCTGACCCGATGCGCTCTTCAAGCTTGAAGATCTTCCTGACGCGCTTGCTTAGCACAAGATAGTAGGCTGCGCCTCGAGTGTCTGAGGCCAGAGCGATCCCATCCTTGCATCGCACTCCCACGATTGTGCCAGTAAATCCATACATCGATATCAAATCTAGTTTAAGGCGCACACTATAAAACTTCATCGCCGCCGAACGAGTACGACCGCGACCGCTATCACCACGCCAACAATCGCCGCGAAGGAGGCTATCTTGACGAGGTCCATTACACCTTGAGATGACTCAGAGAGGGTGGGGCTCGCAAGTACTCGGTCACTTTTCGCCACGAAGCTTCCGTAAGGGCTATCGTAGGTCAGAAGGGCCTGAACAACGCTATTCTCAACGCTGGATTTGACGTAGACATCGAAACTCACTTGTTGATTGTGCCCAGACTCCAGCCTGCTTACGCTTTGGGCTTGCGGGACCCCAAAATATGCATTATCTGCTTGAAACTCCACTCGGATGTTTTCTATAGTTTGTGCGCCGACATTTTTGACTGTAACGTAAAAACTCCAAGTTCGATTCTCTATCTGAGTTGCAGCGTCGAGGGTCGCGGTGACTGCTACCTCTCGGATTATCGTTGACGTTCTGTCCACAGTTAAGTTAGGGTCAGGGTTAGGCCTGGAGTATTTGTAGGATGGCCTACTGCAGTCACCCGATATTTTTATCTGGCCCTCTTTGACGAGATTCGTGCCGTCGCTGGTCGTCAGGACTAGGTGATCGGGGCTTAGTTTACAAAAATCCCATTCTGGACTGCCCCATAGCGTGTCAATTGGAACCCATTCAACACCTGGCAAATACACAAACGCCCATGCGTGCCCCATCTGCTCAAAATCAGTGCCATATTGGGCTTGATAACCATAACCAGACACATGTTTCGCAGGTATGCCGGCTGCGCGAGCGAGAGCGATAAACAAGTGTGTGTGCTCACTACAGTCCCCCTCGCGATTTCTATATGCCCAGAGGGCGCTGTGCTCCTCTTCGCCGTACCCCACGTAAGTTAGATAATCTTTCACAAAATCGAATATCTGTTTTGCCTTGTGGTAGTAGTTAGAATAGTTATCAGTCAGTTCTTGCGCTTTACCGTAAATCTCCGAATCGTCACTTTCCCACAGGTTATCAACATGCTGTGTGTATTGGAGTTCATCTGCTGGGATGCTGCCCTGCACCATGTCCGGAGTAATCCCCGGGTCGACGTAATCAACTTTCACAACTTGCGTGACGACAATTGTTTTTGATTCTCCAGCGGTAATTGTGCCCAACGACGCTTGCACGATGCGATTGTCACCTGTGGGAATGATTTCATAGCTACCGTCGCTCAACCAGATGTCCTCGCTCAACACTTGCTGGCTTGCCCAACTCGAGCGATTACCTAAAATGAAAAGGGGCGTGACAACCACGTTCGTCGCTGCGACCGAACCGTTGTTGGAAACCAGATATGTTTTCTGAATGCGATAAATCACAGAATTTGTTGATTCATCTGCGCTCGCTAGGGGCTGGATAAATAACGCGAACAAGACCAACCCCAGTACCAATAACCTTCGCAAGTCAACCCCCCCAACTCAAATGATTGGGTTCATGTAAAAAGTGTTCAAAAATTGCCTCCGGCTTTTCCCCTTTATAAAGAACCTTCATCCAAAGCCTCGGCGGGATGCAATGGATGAGAGATCTATGACGAAGCTGAGCCTGCTTTGCTCGCTGACGGGGCTGGCGGCGATCTACGCTGCGGCGATGCAGGTCCGTCCAACGATGACACCCATCGCGAGCCTGAACGATGAGTTCGTCGGGCTACAGGTGGAGATTTCGGGGCAGGTTGTGGACTTCTATGAGCATCCAGACGGGCACCTCTTCTTGAAGCTCAAGGACGGCTCAGGAGGCGTGGTAAGCGTCCCAGTGTTCGCCCGGGTGCGGAGTGAGCTGGGCGAGTCTATAGAGTTTCTGGATGTGGTCCAGGTTACGGGCGAGGTGAAGCTCTACGGGGGCGAGCACGAAGTAATCCCCGGGCGGGCGGCTGACTTGCGGGTGGTGCACACCGCGCCGGTCAAGCTCTCGGGCCTGAGCCGGGAGAACGCGGGCGTACCGGTGAAGGTTCAGGGCACCATCGTAGAGCGCGAGATAGTGGGGAACGGAAGCCTACTCCTGACGCTGCGCGAGGACGGTGGCCAGCTGCTGGTGTTCATCCCTACGTGGGTTATTGAGGATGGCATGCCCGAGCTCCATGTCGGCAACGTGGTGCGCGTCGATGGGTGGCTTCAACTCTACAACGGCGAACTCGAGCTGAAACTCAAGGGTGCATCGCACTTGCAGGTCATAGAGGCAGCGTAGATGTTAGAAGTGCTCGCCTGCACGCTGCTGGGCGTGGGGCTGGGCACCTTCACGGGCTTGATCCCGGGCGTGCACGTGAACAACCTTGCACCCCTGTTAGTCGGAGCAGCGGCGGTCTCAGGCCTGCCACCGATGAACCTAGTGGCAGTGATCGTGGCGATGATGATGACCCACACATTCATCAGCTACATCCCAGCGACTTTCCTAGGGGCGCCCGAAGCCGGGACCGAGCTCTCCGTGCTACCCGCCCATCGCATGCTACTCGAGGGGCGAGGGTACGAGGTCATCCGCCTGACCGCCTTCGGCTGCTTGGGCGCACTCGTGCTGAGCGCCGCGCTCGCCATACCCCTCTCGTTCGTATTCGCCCCGGCTTACAGATTCATCCAGCCCCAGATGCACTGGCTGCTGCTCGCGGTGATTGTGGTAATGATCGCACTCGAGCGCTCGCGTTCGGGCATCCTGTGGGCGACAACAATTTTCTTGCTCTCGGGTTTGCTGGGTCTGTTCACGTTGGACACAAACTTGGTGAAGGGTGATGTGGCGCTCATGCCCTTACTCAGCGGGCTCTTTGGGGTGAGCGTGCTTCTGCTTAGCGCAGTCCACAAGAGCAGCCTTCCCAAACAGAACGTTGATAACCCCGAGCCGCTCAATCTCCGCGCAAATGCGAAAGCTCTGTGCGCGGGAACTGGAGCTGGCGTCCTGACGGGCATCATCCCCGGCATAGGACCCTCTCAGGGGACAGTGCTAGCCCAGCTAGTGACTCGCTCGAGCGGCACGCGTGATTTCCTCGTGGGGGTGAGCGGGGTGAACACGGCGAAGGCCCTCTTTTCCTTCGTGGCGCTTTACGCGATCGCCCGCCCTCGGAGCGGAGCGGCGGTAGCAGTTAACCAGTTGGTGGATAAGGTCGGATTCAATGAGCTGTTGTTACTAATCGTGGTGGCGCTCGTTGCAGGCGGAATCGCAGCGGTGCTCCACCTGAAACTCGGCAAGCTCGCGGCCCGCCACATCGGGGGACTGCCCTATCGAGAGATGTGTTTGGTGGTGATTGGGGGTATGGTCGCGATGACGTTTTGGTACGCGGGCATGATGGGTCTGCTCATTTTAGCAACAGCAACCGCGGTTGGAGTGCTCCCGGCGGCGGCAAAGGTTAAACGAACGCACTGCATGGGAGTGATCATGGTTCCTTGCATCCTTTACTTCGCCGGGGCAAAAGATGGGGTGCTAGCGGCATTTGGACTATAGGCCTTGCTTCTTTGCCTTCAACAGCACGAACACGGCGACGATAGCAAGCACAAGTCCCGGGATCACTAGCGAGAGTTTCAGCCCAATCGTAGTTAGACCCGGTCGAACCAATCCAAAAACCGATATGACTATCCCCAGCACGAGCAGGATCGGCATGAAAGTTATTCCCCGAGGTGCCCGAAGCCAGCGCTCGATAGTGTCGCCGATCAGCCAGAAATAACCGAGTGTGAGTACGGCCCCCAGCACGATGAATGATACATTGATTAGCATGTCCTGAACCATGTAAGCTCCCTCGATCAAAAGGTAGATTCCAATCACTAGGACGACTATTGCTACATAAGCTCTAGCAGATTTCATCGTAAAGTTCATCCTCTCTCCGAAAATCGTTGGGGTTTAACTTATTTAAAGACATAGCTTCCCTTGATGCCAATGCGGGTAGCGGCCCTTTGTTCGGGTGGAAAAGACTCAAGCCTTGCGCTCTGGCTTGCACAGCAGCAGGGGCATGAAATTGCGCACGTGGTTGCGATGATTCCCAAGCGAGAGGACTCCTGGATGTTTCACTATCCCAACATCGAGCTCATTGATCTGTTTGCCGAGTGCGCCAGCTTACCCCTCATCAAAACCGAGACGAGTGGCGAGCGCGAACAGGAACTGGAGGATCTGAAGCGGGCACTTAGCGGACTCGACATTGAAGGTGTGGTAAGCGGCGTGATAGCCTCGAACTATCAAAAGAGCCGCATCGACCGCATCTGCGAGGAATTCAATCTTAAATCGATAGCACCGCTCTGGGGCCGCGAGCCAATCGAGCTACTCAGCGAGATGTTGAATGCTAGGTTTGACATCCTCATTACAAGCGTGGCCGCCCAAGGGTTTGACGAGAGCTGGCTGGGCAGAAAAATCGATGAGGGATGTCTGGAAAATCTGAAAAGGCTCCATGCCAAGTTCAAGATAAACATTTCGGCCGAAGGAGGCGAATATGAATCACTCGTGCTCGATGCGCCTTTTTTCAAAAAACGGATCGAGGTGGTGGAGGCCGAGCGAATCTGGCGGGGAACCAACGGATATTTGCTGATCAAACATGCAAAGCTTGTGGAGAAGTGATGAGATGACGACAGCCCTCGTTTACTCCGAAAAATATCTAGAACATAATCCAGGAGAGGGGCACCCCGAGCGACCCGAGCGTCTGAAAGCAATCGTGGACGCGCTGAAGCGGGCGAAACTCTGGGGAGCACCGAAAGTAAAGGTGATTGAGCCGAGACCTACAAAACGTGATGACATTGAGCTCGTCCACGATCCGAGCCACGTCGAACTCGTCGAACGCTTGAGCAAGTTCGAGAAGCCGCTCGATGGAGATACTCCCGTGCGCAAAAACACCTATGAGTTGGCGCTGCTAGCCGCAGGCGGGACGATTGATGCCGGACGCGTAGTACTATCTGGAGATGCTCTGAACGCATTCGCGCTGGTCAGGCCCCCAGGACACCACGCCACGCAAGCACGGGGTGGCGGGTTCTGTTATTTCAACAACCTCGCGGTGATGATCGAGCGCCTCAAGCGAGAATTCAAGCTAAGACGAGTATTCATCCTAGACTTTGATGCCCACCACGGCAACGGGACGCAGAATATCTTCTACGATGACCCGAGCGTGCTCTACATGTCGCTGCACCAAGACCCGCTGACACTCTACCCGGGAACTGGCTTCATCGACGAAGTGGGCTCGGGCAAAGGGAATGGCTACACGGTCAACGTGCCGTTACCACCCGAGAGCGGTGATGCTGAATACATGGGTGCGATGAAGGAAATTTTCGTGCCGCTCACCGAGCAGTTCAAGCCGGAACTTTTTGCGGTTTCCGCCGGGTTCGATGCGTATGTTGATGATCCGCTTACGCAGCTGCGGTTATCAACGCTCGCTTATGGGTGGCTTACACGCTTTGTCGTCGAGCAAGCTGAGAGGCTGTGTAAAGGGAGAGTAGTGTTTGTGCTCGAAGGTGGCTACGTGCCCGATGCTTTGGCGGAGGGAGTGGTAAATGTCGCGAAAACCCTGACCGGCGAGAAACCCTCAACGTCCGTCGAACCTCGCCGCACCAGCGTTATTGATGAACTCAAGAGAGTGCTCTCGAGCTACTGGAAACTTTAACACTCCACATGACTAAAGTCGGAGATTCTTGGAAGCGCATACCTGAACCTCCAACCCGTTTCCGGCTCAATTCGGCAAAACCCTCGGGCAAATTCGGCGAGCCCAAGCGGCTGTCTCTTGTGACTCCCATACCCCGCTCTCTTCCAAGTTGTGGCGGGCCCCGGCGGTCGCGCGCAAAAATACCCGGGACCAGGCCCCGCCGCGCTCGGGGAGTATGAGGGTATTTGAACCCGCCCCTGCCACATATTCGCTTACCAGCGCGGTTCATTATGCCGCCGCCGGCCTTTCGCCACTCTCCCCTCTGCGCCTGCTGGTGCGGTCGGATGGATAACCCCACCCAAAAGCTTGCGCCTTCGGGAAACCACACCAGCAGATTGCGCAAGGGATAAATGCGCCTATTCAGCCCCCTTATCTTCTTGAAGGAACCAATAACACACCATTTATAGTTTGCGAACTTTTATATAAATGACACGTTTAACACGCTTAATATTCTTAACGTGCTTTTCCCATCATTATTGGGGAGTTCATTAATCAAGAAAGTGCTAAGCAAGAAGGCCAAGAAGCTGGTACACTGGCACGACAATTACGTCGTGTTTGTGACACCCGAAGCCAAGGCGCTGAAGTGGAACGACAAGACAATCGTGAAGATTTCTGTGGTCGAGGAAAAAGGCAAAAAGAAAATCATCATCGAAAAGGGGATGGAGCTTTAGTTTTCATTTCCTAGATTTGTCTGTCGTTAGCGCGAGTGAAAGTTGAAGGGCAGAGGGATAGACAAACGAGCGTGGGATATCTGATTCTCCAATCCAAAATGAGAAAGCGCTAGACATTTAACGCCAGATATAAATTGGTGTTCGGGAGCAGATGGACGAAATTTTGAAATCGGTTCTAAAAGAAGTTAAACCAACCCCAGCTGACCGGAAGCGCCTCGAGCAGGTGGCGGCCGAGCTCATCGGGCAGACAAATGCAGCCTGCGCGAAACTCGACATCGATGCAAAGGCGATGCTCGTGGGCTCAGCCGCGCGCGACACTTGGCTTCGCTCCGAGCGTGATATCGATGTTTTCATCCTCTTTCCTGAAGAGCTCCCGCGGGAGGAACTCGAGCGCCAAGGGCTAGCGGTGGCGCGGGAGGTGGCCGGCGCCAAGGGAAAGGAGCAGTTCGCCGAGCACCCCTACGTGACAATGAAGTTCAAGGGGTTCGATGTCGACCTAGTGCCATGCTACGATGTCGCCAAACCGAGTGAAATCAAAAGTGCGGTCGATCGCTCGCCCCACCACCAGCGCTACATCACTGAATACCTGACGTCCGAACTTGCTGATGAGGTGCTGCTGACGAAACAATTCATGCTCGGCGTTGGTTGCTATGGCTCGGAGCTGAAAGTGCAGGGTTTCTCAGGATATCTCTGCGAGCTCCTCGTGTCGCATTACGGATCATTTGAAAAGTTGGTGGAAGGTGCGAGCGGTTGGAAACCGAGCACGGTCATCGACCCCGAACGCAGTTACCCAGATCCCTCCGAAGCTAAGAGGATGTTTGAGAAGCAGCCACTCATCGTCATAGATCCCGTCGACGCGAGCCGGAACGTGGGCGCCGCAATCTCGATGCAGAACTTCGCCACCTTCGTTCGCGCTTGTCAGGATTTTGCACGCGGGTCGAGCAGACGATTTTTCTTCCCCAAGCCCGTGCGAAGGCTGAGCGCGCGGCAGATTCAGGCGACATTGGAGCGTAGAGGGACGGCCGTGTTCTGCGTCGCTTTCTCCCCGCCCGACGTAGTTCCTGATGTGCTCTATCCGCAGCTCCGAAAGGCTGAGCGGACTCTTGTAACGCGGCTGACGCTGGCTGGGTTTGAGGTGATGCGGAGCGATGTGTGGTCGAATTCTCGGGCTCTCATCCTGCTCGAGCTGGCGGCGGCGAAGCTCCCTAGGGTTCGCACCCACATTGGGCCTCCTGTTTCGATTGAGGTCGGGAATTTCATCCGAGCTCATTTGAAATCAAAGCGAAAATTCGCCGGTCCATTCGCTGGTGCTACGGGGCAGCTGATTTTCGAGCTTGAGCGCGAGCGACCAAACTCGCGGAAGGTGCTTGAGCAGGCCTTAAGGGAGCATGCGACCCTGGGTAGGCACGTTGGTGAAGCAATCTCGAAGAGTTATCGGATTTACGAGGGGAATCAGATAGTCAAGCTCTGTAAGGATGAAGAAGTCCGAGAGTTCATCTCGGAGTACCTCACAAGATGCCTGCCGTGGTATAGATCGAGTGTTTAATGCTGGATATCAGGAGATTTCGATCCGGGCAAGCGTACTATAGATTGGCCCTTTCGGTGTTAGCTTGCTTTGCTTTAACTCGACTGCTTGAGCGCGCGTCAATCCAAACTCTGTTTCCGCCATTTTTTTAATAAACGACGCCAGCCGCTCTTTTTGTTTGGCCGACTTGACTCGGGCAATCGTCAGGTGGGGCGCGAAATCACGCTCTGAATGAAATCCGAAAGGTTGCAACTCCCGATCGATTTTCTGCTGGAGACCTATGACCTCGTTGCCCCCCTCGGCCACACCTGCCCACACGACTCGGATATAGCGCAAGTTCGGGAAGACACCTATGCCCTTAACTCCGATGTCAAATTGCCCTGTTCCTGCAGCGGCCCTTTTCAATGCCTCAGCGACCGCACCAATCTTATCTTCGGGAACCTCCCCGAGGAATTTCATCGTCACGTGGATGTTGGGCGCTTCGACGAGCTTGAGCTGCGCCCCGGTTGCCTGAAGTTGATCTTGGGCGGCCGCCAGTTTCTGTCTGACCGCCTCGTCGATATCGATTCCGATGAAAGCTCGCACCATTTGGACACCTAGCATGTGACGTGAAATGCGCCGGCCACCCTGCGCCCTGCATTTACCGCCTCGTTGTATCGCTTGAGAGCATCGGGAGTGATATCATCGATTATCTTAACCCCCTGTTTCACCGCTAACTCAGCAGCTTTTTTGTCAACTCGGACGCAACCTGACTGACCAGTTCCAACTATGACCAGCTCCGGCTTCCCCTCGAGTAGGAAGTAGAGTTCGTTCAACGTAAACTCATGGTCTCGATCCCGTCGTCTGATCGAACCATCAGCTAAAATCCAAACATCATGAGGGTAGTGCTTGCCATCCACGGTAATGCTCCCGAAGCTCGTTCCATCGATGCGAACCATTCAACCGCCCTCATAACTTTTGAGTTTCAAATTTAACAACCTTTAGCAGGTCACGAACGCTCTCGATGATAGCGTCTGGGCCGTACTTTTCTAGGAGTTCCCGCCGCATCAGGCCAGTCAGCACGGCGACGGTTCGTGCGCCCAAGACCTTGCCATCCCTCACGTCGTTCCAGTAGTCCCCCACAACTACGCAGTCCCTAGGGTCGATTCCAAGCCTTTCGGCCACGAGCCTTAAGATCTCGACCTTGGAGAAGTGGTGCTGCTCATCTAAATCTTTAATAGCATCACCTCCAGTGACGATTGCCTTCACAAATTTGTCAAGCCCAAAACTCGCCAGCTCCTCTTTTATTTGGGCCGATGGGGTGACGCAACTTGTGATAACTGCAATGGGAACCCCAGCATCGTGAAGCTTTTGAAAAACTTCCGTCACGCCCGGAATCAGCTTGCTGCCCGGGTCGCTCGCTCGATACCTTCGGAGGAACTCGAGCCAGAACTCATGCAGCTTTCGTTCTCGTTCTTTATTGAATGGTGCAGTAATCACGTCATCAAGCGTATCCGCAACATAATATTTGAAGAACTCATCCCGCCCAAGTGGTTCGTCCCCACGCTCTGTGAGCAGTTGATTGAAGACATCATGATATCGTTTGAGCGTGTCGACCAGTGTGCAGTCGAAATCAAATATAACCGCTTTGGCTGTAATCATGAATTTCCCCTAAAACAAGCACAGCATCCTTATACAGGACTGCGGGCTTTTTCTCTTCTTTATTCGGCTTCATCTAGGCCACCTAAAGAGATTCTCTGCTTTAGATTGGTGAAATTTGGGTTTAACTTTTACTGTGGGGTCACCTCTCCGAAGCGCTTGAAACATGCCAATCTGATCGAACTTGAGTCCTCTTGAGGTCTCCGCATTGAGGATATTAAATTTTTATCTGCAGCACGTAAGTAAAAAAAGAGAAAATGAAAGCCGTTTGTTTGCTTTCCGGAGGAATCGATAGCGCCACAGCGGCGGCGATAGCGAAGCGCGAGGGCTACGAACTTAATTGTCTCTCCTTCAACTACGGGCAAATTGCAACCAAAGAAATCGAAAGCGCCAAAAAAATCGTTGAGGCGCTGGATGCCAAAGAGCACCGCGTTGTCGACATCTCATTTCTGAAGGAGCTTTACGGCCCTGGTGCCACTGCGCTTCTAGATGAACACATACCCATGCCCGAAAAGTTCGAGCAAAGCATAATCGTACCATTTAGAAATGGCATCCTGCTCGCCATTGCCGCCGGGTATGCAGCGACGGTCGGGGCAGAAGTAATTTTTTATGGCGCGCAAGGGGACGACGCGCAATTTTATCCAGACTGCAGGCAAGAGTTTGTCTCCGCCATTGCGCGGGCGATATCGCTTGGCACCGAATCCAAGCTCGCTGTAAGAAACCCGCTGGCAGACAAGACAAAAGCCGAAGTGATAAAGCTGGCCGTTGAGCTTGGGGTTCCTCTTGAGCTTACGTGGAGCTGCTACTTGAATCGCGAGCTTCACTGTGGGCGCTGTGAGTCATGTCGAAACAGAAAGCGCGCGTTCGAGGAGGCTGGCGTTAAAGACCCGACGATTTATGCGAAATCGCCAGAAGCCAAGCCATCAGCGTAATCATTTGGCAATCATCCGTGCCATGATCGATAGTATTTTGCTCATACAATTACGCACGATCAAGCCAACTTCTGGATTGACCTACCTTCCGCGATGATCTTACCGTTTTAGCAGATTTACCCTGCCGCTCCCCAAATTCCCACAACGCCAGGCCAGTTGTTTGATCATATTCCCGTTCGAGTTTATTACCCCGCAGCTCTTGAAGGTGAAGTTCGGCCGCGAAAACCGTTGCATTGATCAGGTGCCCGGCATAGGTCTTGCCCGCTGCGTCGGAGAGCACAGCATGGACGTGCACAAATGGTTTGCCATCCTTGAGCGAGAGGTTGCCGAAACAACTCGCAATCTCCAAGGGCTTGTCGAGTTTAATTTGTTGGTACTCGTGCTTCACTTGGTCGTAACACGCCAGCTTTGCCTTTTTGACCGCACCGATTACGGTGAAGACCGCCATCGTGACTCGTTTCTCTTTCACAAAATTTAGGGTCGACTTTACGAACGATGAATTGTGTTTAAGCCTGCACAATAAAAACCTGCCTAGCTTATAGCTTGCTGATTGCATGTTTACCCCAACCCACATCTGCACCATGACTTAAGTTATTTGCACAATCCGAATGGGCGTACACGAACTAGTTTTTCGCTTGGATTTAGATTCGAACTCCAGCATCGTGAAGCTACACAAAATGTCACGCCCAAAATCTCTTTGGTCAATGTGGATAATATCTTGTGGGATTAAATGGCTGAGTTCGTCGTGATATCTGGCTCAGGCCCACCCGCCGCCCGCGAAGCGATGGAGACCCTCAAAGCCGGCAAAAATGTGGTGCTCCTCGGTGGCGGTGTCTCGCTGGCGGAAGAGGTCGAACTCAAGCAAGCGGCTGCTGAAAGTGAGCTTTTGCTCCTCGGCCCAGGGTGCAGCACCGCAATCATCAAAGGCACAAGTTACGGGTTCGCCAACGCGGTACGCCAAGGCCCAGTGGGCATCGTCGGCACCCTCGGGACGGGGATTCAGGAGGTTTCATGTTTGATCGACGAAGTTGGAGTTTCACATACTCTTGAAGTGGGCGCTCGCGACCTCTCGCAAAAAGTCAACGGCATCGGGACGCTCTTGGCGCTGAAGTTCTTGGAGGCGGACAAGTCGACCGAGGTCATTGTTCTGGTGGGTGGGGCTCCAGCAACCAGCGTGGCCCGCAAGGTCTTGGACGCAGTTGGCACCATCAAGAAGTCCGCAGTCGTGTGTTTTCTTGGGGAAGATACAAAGCTGATTTCCAACGCCGGAGCAACGCCTGCATCCACGTTCGAGGACGCGGCGGCCAAGGCGATTGCGTTGGTGCGTGAGGAGAAACCAAAGGTGGCCAGCTTCACGTCTCCGCCCTGTGAGGTCAAGGCGCTGGTCGAGCAGGAGCATTCAAAATTTGGCTACGGGCAGAAATACCTCAGGGGACTCTTTTCAGGAAACGGGTTGTGCACAGAGGCAATGATGATTTTGCAGAAACTTGTGGGTGATGTTTACTCCAATGTCCCGCTTAAACCCCGGCTGCGGCTGCCCGACCCCCGCTCGAGCAAGCGCCATGCATGCGTCGATTTCGAGATGGAGGCGCTTGCGCACGGCGGGCAACATCCAGTGGTTGACTTTGAGCCGAGGTACCAACGAATCCTAAAGGAGGCACAAGACTGGGAAGTGGCCGTGCTTTTATTAGATATCGTGCTAGGGCAGGGTGCTCACCCCGACCCGGCAGGCAAGCTAGCCAAAGCGGTCGCGGAAGCGAAGCAGACGGTTAATCGTGAGGGGGGCTACCTCAGTGTAGTGGCGTCGGTGGTCGGAACGACGCGCGATCCACAAGATCTGAAGGCGCAACGCAGGAAGCTGGAAAAAGCGAACGTGGTGGTGATGCCGTCGAACGCCCAGGCTGCACGCATGGCTGCGCTCATAGCTACGAAGGGGAGAGCGTGGAAGAAAGTAGGCGGAGGTTCTCGGAGAAAGTGTTCTTGAACAATTATCTGCAATTTATCGAACGATTTGTAGACGGAACGCTTTCGTGATTTCATTCGACTGCGTCTAGGAATACAAACTTCCTTTTTCTCGAGACGTTGATATCTGGCGCTTTATGAACTCCTCATCTGTAACTTTTGACGGGGCAAAAAATCATTAAATGTTTAAAATAGCGAGATAAGCGAGTGCGTAGAAAAAAGTCTCTAGCGATGCTTCTTTTTCCTCACAAACAAGAGGGGAAACACTACATCACTCACACAGCAGGGAATCCACACCGCCACGAAGAGTATCGGGAAAACAAGTGGCAATAACGGGGCCCAGTCCGCTGGTGCTCCAAAAGTCGCGAAGTAAAAAAGCGATGCATAAGTGCTCAACAACACGTGCCCCGCGTGTGGGAACCTTGTGTGAGGCCACAACAGTCCGATTGCGATGCCAGCAAGCGCTGAGAGGGTTATGAGCCATGTGTGTTCGATGAAACATACGTGAAGAGTTATGGGGAGCCCAAGCAATACTCCCCCGATATAAGGAAAAACTATATCGCTTGTCGAACATATTGCGATCGATCCGACGAAACCAATCCCCACCGCTGCCCCAATGCCTCCCCCATATCGTCTGTATATGGCTGTGGTTACTAACGCGCTCAATACGATGTGGGCGGGATGCAGAACGTGGAAAATTGTATGGGAGCTCTCTGAGGAAAGTCCGATAAGGATTGCAATACCCATGAGAATTATCCCAGTAAAGGCTCCGAGAGCTGTGAAGGGAGCGTGCCTCTTGAGTTCGTAAGCAATTCGCTTCAGTGAGCTCAATATGTCACCCCTCCCATTTGTTTTTTCTTGCATTTCGGGTCGCTGAAGATTGTTTTCTCGCACGGACAAATCTCTGGATGTCCATAGGCCCGGCAAATAGCGTTGATGAGGTCCCTTGAAGCATGACAATCCAGCTTAGAAGCTTCGTTGCAGGCCCTTTGGGCGTTGTCAAGAATATCCGTAAAGAGAATCTCTAATATCCTGTGCGTTCTCAGCAGTTTTCGGGCTTCTGCAATGCCCTTTTTCGTCAGCTCGACGCCGTGATAGCGCCTGTGCCGAAGAAGGTTTTTCTCGGAAAGATTTTGAATTACTTCGGTCACCGTGGCTGGCCGAACTCTAAGGAATTTTGCCACAGCTGTAGTCTTGACCTTGATGGACTCCTCGCACTGCTTTCTGTATATCAACTTCAAATATTTTGCTTCATTTTCAGTTACGCTTAGTTCGGCATCCATGACAAGCGCCGTGAATTTTAGGGTTACCCTAAATTTAAAGGTAATAGCCCAAAGACGCCACGGCGGGCAAAAGGTTAAAGGCAAAGAAAGATTTAGAATTCAGCCTGAAGGAAACCGAGGAAGATGAAATGGACTTCTTGCCAAAATATTTATTTCTCACCCGCGGAGTCGGGCACGACCGAGAAAAATTGAAGTCATTCGAATACGCCTTGCAAAATGCGGGGGTTGCGAGATTTAACTTAGTATCTGTCTCAAGCATAATCCCTCCAGGGTGCAAAATGATACCGCGGGAAAAAGGTTTGAGTCACCTGCACGATGGACAAATTATTTTCGGAGTTTTCGCAAAATGCGACAGCAACGAGCGGAGGAGGCTAATATCCGCAAGCGTGGGGTGTGCTCTTCCAGCAAACAAGGACACTTATGGGTACATCAGCGAGCACGATGCTTACGGGCAAACGGCGGAAGAAGCCGGAGATTACGCGGAAGACTTGGCGGCTTCTATGCTCGCGGGCGCCTTGGGCTTACCTTTCGACCCAGAAAAGAGCTGGAACGAGAGAAAACAAACATGGAAGATTTCTCGGAAGATAGTGAGGACAACAAACATGACTCAGACTGCCTTAGTGAAGGAGGGGATGTGGTCAACGGTCTTCGCCGCCGCGATTTTTGTGCTATAGCGCGAAGTGTGCGCCTTTCTTTTTCATGTACTTTTCCACGAGACCTTTGAAACTCAAAATTATTTATCTCACGAATTCTCCAACCCGTTATTTGCACTTATCTATTCTCAGAGATTATCCTCCGTAATTACGTGAATGCCGTTCCTCTTTAACAATTCAGCCGTGACTCCGTTCCCTTTTACCAGCATATCAGAAAATGCTCCACTATGAATTTTCCCGCACCCGCAGGAAGGACTCTTCGCCTTCAGGATAGCGTCCTTCACACCTAACGACTTCGCGATTTTCAAAACTTCTTCTGCGCCTCTTACCAAATTTTCTGTTACGTCCTTGCCGCTCCTGTCCACAACCCTCGCCTTTCCATCTAAGACCTCAGAACCCCCTCCTCCGATTATCCCCATGGACTCTCTCGGCGTTCCAAGCCCGCCAAGCTGTTCGGGGCAGACAGGTATCAAAACCTCCTGCGCAGCTAGCCGCGTTACTTTCTCGTTAAGTTCGTTTTGGCCATCGTACCTACAGTTAACCCCTAACAAACATGCACTCACGAGCCGCGTGGCTTGTCCTGACACCCCGCTGGTACGCCGCCGTGAGCTCCGGTGTTCACCAATAGCTGCGGCTTCGACTTCCTTAGGGATTCCAATATCAGCTACTATTATCTCGCCCGTGTATTCCTTCGCTTCAAGAAAACCCCTCTTCATTTTATGGAAAGTTACGGTGTAGGTTGCTTTGACCGCAAGCCCGTGCACCTCGCCAGTCGAAGGATTCAATCCTGTTGGCGCGTCTACTGAAACCACGGGGATGCCTGACTCGTTTATCAAGCGCACTATGGAGAAAAATGGTTCTCTTAACGAGCCTCTCAAACCGGTCCCAAGCATGGCGTCGATGAACACGTCCGCACGTTTTAGGTAACGCTCTCTTTTCTTGAGGTCGGAGAGGCTTCTAACCACATGGATCTTGATGTTTCGTCTCATCTTCCGTATCACATCCCAGTTCAGGCACGTCTCCTCGGTGCGGATATCCTCAGGATTTCCGATTAAAAAAACATTGACTTTAGCTCCCTTGTTCGCTAAGTGCCTAGCAGCGACGAACCCATCTCCACCATTGTTCCCGGTCCCCGCGAAAACGATGATCTTTAATCCGTGGTTGAATTTCTCCATTATCGTTCGCGCAACTGCACCTCCAGCGTTTTCCATCAACAAGAGGCGCGGAATCCCGAATTCTACCGCCTTCTTATCTATCTCGGCCATTTTTTCTGCAGTGATGGCTTCGCTTTTGACTCCTGTCACCTAGATCACACCTCACAAATTAATGCGATTTTTTACATCAATAACACCCATAGTGGCATTGCACATCATAGTTGTTTCCTACGCCAAGGTCAGCAGCCTGAACGCGATTCCGCCGATGAGTAAAGCAAACGCTATCTCAAACACGGTGATGTAGGCTGCCTTCTTCCAACCCAGCTCCCTCACCAAAGCTGCGATGGTTGCGATGCAGGGGATGTAGTACATCACGACTATGGCAAAGACAATCATTTGAATCGGAGTTAATACCGTTGCAAAATTCGTCGTGGCCATGAGGGTTGCGAGCATGACTAACGTGAGCTCCTTTCTGAGGACCCCAAAGACGAGCAGGACGCCGGTGATTGCGGGCAACCCCAGCCATCCAACCGTGACGGGGCTTAAGGTATTCCCGATAGGCTCCAACAGGCCCCCAACCTTTAGTCCGGTGAGCACAACGCTGCCGATGATGATCAGCGGAAACGCGATGTAGACAAAATCCTTCACCCTCATCCAAGTCTCCTTTAGCACTGAGCGCACGTGCGGCTTCCGGTAGGGCGGCATCTCCATGATCAGCCCCATAGATTCGCCCGGCAGGACCTTGAACGCGACCCTCCCTAGGATGAAAATTATCACCAAATTGAGCAAGTATAATGCCAGCGCCCAATGAATCCCCACAAAGGCTCCGACTAAACCTAGGACCACGACCGTCACGGCGGCACACGGCACCAGCGTCACGACGAACGCGGCGATTGTTCGTTCCCGCTCGGTCTCCATTATCCTGCACCCCAAACACGCGGGAACATTGCAGCCGTAGCCGAGTATGAACGGGATGAACGCTTTGCCGTGGATACCCATGCGGTGCATGAGATTATCAGTCATGAACGCGGCGCGAGGCAGGTACCCGGAGCCCTCTAGGAGGGTCAAAATCAGGTAGAAGGGCAGAATGAACGGCAGCACTATGGCTATCCCTGCTATTAATCCACCGAAGACCCCCTCTCCAATCAATTCCCCTATCTCACCTCCAAATGCACCTCGAATCGGCCCCATTACGTCCTCGAAAAACCCGCTCAGGTATCCGCCGACAGTAAAAACCGTAAAGAGGACCAGAAACATAATGCCGATCAGGATTGGGTAGCCCATGACCGGGTGGGTTGTCACCGCGTCTAATCTTTCCGTAAGAGATGGCCCCCGCGGCGGCGTAATCCGCTGGCTGCCTCTAGCAATTTTATTCGCGACGTTATAGCGCTCGGATGTTATTATGGTTGAACATAGTTCGCCGTGAATTCTTTCCAAGTCCCTAGCGTACCTCTCAGCGCTGGAAACTATTTTCTGATCAATCCTGCCGACAATCTTCCTTATCTCTTCATCACCTTCGAGGAGTTTGATTGCGACCCATCTCGGTGGATATTTAATGGGGATCTTTTCCACGAGCTTTGTGACCTTACTAATTTTTTCTTCTATTTCCCTGCCGTATCTCATCTTTGCTGGGTTCGCCTTCTTTCCCTTCGCAATCTTCACAGCCTTGCCCAGCAACTTATCTAGGCCGGTCCCCCCTGTGGCAATAGTCGGGATTATAGGTATGCCAAGAGATTTTTGCAGCTGGGGAATGTTGATGGTTATGCCTTTCCCCTTAGCGACATCCATCTGGTTCAGCGCCATGATCATCGGCGTCTCCAGTTCAAGCAGCTGGATGGTGAAAAAGAGGTTTCTTTCGAGTACTGAGGCGTCGACGATGTTTATGACGATGTCTGGTCTTTGAATTGCGATGTACTCCCGGGAAATCCGCTCCTCAATCGAGAACGCGGAGAGTGAATAAATACCGGGCAGGTCGATGAAATCTATCGCGTGTCCCTTGAAGTGGAGCGTCCCCTCCGCCTTTTCAACTGTTTTGCCAGGCCAGTTTCCGATGTGTTGGTGTAGCCCAGTAAAATAATTGAAGATGACGCTTTTTCCGACGTTTGCATTGCCAGCTAAAGCAATGGTTATAGGTCTCTTCTCGGCTGTTGACATTTTTTATTTCACTCTCACAAAAACTTTGGCCGCAATACCACGGCCAATCGCCAGCGTGGTGCCCCTCACGGAAACCATAAGTGGGCCGCGAAATAGGGCTGATTTGACGACCTTTATCTCTGTGCGGGGTGTTAGCCCAAGATCGGTGAGCCTTTGGGAAGCTCCCCGTCCACCCCCGATGAACGATACAATGCCTTTCTGCCCGTCTAACAGGCTAGTGAGCGGCACAACGTTGCTTGGGGCTCCTGGGGGCAGGAGTCTTTCACCTTCAAATCTTTGGTGGATGACTCGCTCGAGGTCATCGGGGATGTGGTGCTCCAGCTCGCATGCATCCTTATGAACCCTAGATTTCGGTAAGCCAAGATTGCTCAGAAACTTTTCCATTACCCGATGTTTTCTCAGAACTTTTTTTCCGATTTTTTCCCCTTTGGGCGTTAATGTGACCCCTCGATAGGGAACGTATTTCAGGTACCCCCGCTTGGCCAATTTTTTCAGCATCTGGGTCGCACTCGCAGGGGCCACTTTGAGTTCCTTAGCTACGCTAGTAGTGGTGGCGGCTTCTCCTCGCTCGTACAGGTAGTAAATTGCCTCCAGATACTCCTCGGTGCTTTCGGTTATCATGGGCAAAGTTTAGGCATGCCTAAATTTAAAGTTTTGGTTAGCCTAAATTTTGAAAATACCTAGCCCAACCGCGAGTTTAGGGGCTTGGATTTTCCATGCATACAGTGTACGCTTTGGTTATGATTCATTCCGATAATTTTTTCAAATTTTTCTCCTTAAAAACAACCTCCACTCAAAGCCGCGGCGGGAGAGATGACCACTTTACCAATGGTTGTTGCGCTAGCTATCGCCTGGCACATCAGCTTAGCTTTGCTCGAGCGCTTGCGCCATCCCAAACAGGCTAGGCCCCCGCTGGCGAAGCTCCTGCTTTCAGCCGAGGTGGACCTGCTCAGAACACTCAGGGGCGAACTCAAACGGCGCCTTCACCTCAGGCGAGAGCCCACGAGTGAGCGGAAGCTGTCGGAAGTTGAGAGAAGGCTGGAGGAGCTGGGTGGAGATGGGAGATGAGCTGACATTTGAGGCAGTCTTAACGATGGTTGACCGTTTTCTGGAATTGCCTCCCCAAGAGGCGAGTTCGGCGGGCGGACTCTGGCCGAAACTAGATAACATGCTCGATTGGGCTCTCGGTGCAACCAAATTCGATACACCTCACCATGGGCGCTTGGCTGAGCTTGTGACCTCGCTTAAAGCTGCGGCCGCCAAGTTTCTCCAATCCCTGCTCAACGCGAGGCGCGGCGGCTCCCTGCACGACGATTGGACGCGCTTTGCCAAGCGCGACTTCATCAAGCTCAAGGACGAGGTTCTAGCTTTGAGAGAATTTTTGGTTGATGAAAAAGATTTTCTAAAGTTTGCTTGCTTGCGGGCGAGGTTAAGGGGCCTCAGCAGGGGCGACCCGGAGAAATTGTTTAAGGAACTGTATGAGGAGCGGGCGATAAGCGAGCGCACATGGGTGCTCCTCATGACTCAGCCGAATACGTGGCGAAAAGCGCTCAAAGACCGCAAGATTTCCGAAGAGCTGGCGCACATATCGGGCTGGTTTCTCGACCTGCAGGAGGCAAGGAGGACACGAAAGTGTTTGGTGAGAAAGACGGCAAAGTAGTGCTTGCTGAACACGGACGGTGGATAGCCAGCCTTCGAGACGACGCGCGGATGCTTGAGCAGCGCTTCAGGGGCTTGGAGCGAAGGGTGGCGACGCTCGAGGCGAACCTCACGGAGCTGACGAAGCTTTACGGCAAGCTCGACCTATCGCAGGCCCAGCTCGGCGATGAACTCGCTCGACTGACTTCTCGAGTCGATGTCTTGATTGGACAACTTCACAGGGGTGTGAAGTCCGGGAGGCGAAGGGGATGAACTGTAATCCAGCGGTAGTCAGGCTGGGGGATGAGCGGGTATTGAGGTTCAAGTGCGAGGGCTGCGAGCACGGCGCCTCCATCGAAGGGTCCGAAGTCTGCATGCGCAAGGTCGTGCGTGCGCTCGCCGAGTATCCAGAGGTAAGTGCTGTGGTCCTCGCAGACATCTACGAGCGCGAATACAACGGTCCGAGCTTGGCTGAACTCAAGGAGGTAGCGAAAATATTTAACGCGTGTAAACGCTGGCCATTCGCCCACCTCGCGCCGACCGATTGCAAGCGCTGCGAGCCCGAGCGCAGGCGACAGCTCAAGGACGCGCTCGATGTGATGCCGGGAGACCCTGCACGCGCGCGCGAGGAACTCGAGGTCATCGTTCGGGAGCTGCGGGCGAGGTCCAAGCAGGGAGCGGGAAAGTGCAGGCGATGTAGGACGACCTTCATCGAGCACGCTTTAGCCCCCATGTTGTCATCTTTGAAACGCGCGAAGCTGACGGGCACAGGCCGAAAAGGTCGCGAAGGCTACGCGACGGTCCTGCGGGCACTCATCCACCCGTGTTTCATGAGTTCTCGCTTCGCGCTCGAACCACCAGCGGGAGCTGAGCTAGTCGACGCCTATCGGGTGGATAACAGTGAGATTCGAATTTACCGCTTAGGGCGCAAGCTCCAGCACCTCTACTTCTTGGTTCCCCCCGAGCATAGGCTCCCCCACGAGCAGGTGTTGCTCTTGCACCGAGCGCGCCAAGCGCTTCTGGAGCAGCAACCCGAGTTCGAACCCGACCCGCTTCGAGCGCGGGAGCAGCTCGCACACCTCGGCGAGGACTTCATGACCAAGCTGGTAATCGATGAAAAGCTAGATGTCGCGAGGGAGGACGTGGAGGCGCTGGCCCAACACCTAGCCAGATTTACAGCGGGGCTAGGGGTGCTCGAGATCCTGCTAGCAGATGCCCGAGTGCAAGACATCTATATCGATGCACCCGTTGGGCGAACGCCAATCCACATCTATCATCGAGATTTTGAGGAATGCCTCACAAACATTCACCTGACGCCTGACGATGCCGAGTCGCTGATTTCCCGTTTCCGCGCCATCAGCGGAAGACCTTTTTCCGAGGCCGACCCAGTGCTCGATCTGAACCTCGGGGGCGTGAGGATAGCGGCGATCGGGTACCCCCTGAGTCCGGAGGGGTTGGCGTTTGCGCTGCGCAGGCACAAGCCGACCCCATGGACTTTGCCCCAGTTCATCAAAGCGAGATTCTTGACCCCCTATGCTGCCGGCTTGCTCAGCCTGATGATCGACGCTCAAACCTCATTGCTAGTGACGGGCAGCAGGGGATCTGGGAAGACCTCCTTGCTCGGCGCCCTTATGCTCGAGTTCCTGCCGAAGTTTCGCGTTATCGTGTTAGAAGATACTTCCGAACTCCCCATCGAGCAACTCCGAGTTCTAGGGTTCAAAGTCCAATCTCTCCGCGTACAGTCGGCCGTTTCGGGCACTTCCACTGAACTTCGAGCCGAGGACGCGCTTCGGGCGGCTCTTCGCTTGGGGGAGTCGATACTTGTGGTAGGTGAGGTTCGAGGAGAGGAGGCTCGCGTCCTCTACGAGGCGATGCGGGTGGGGGCTGCTGGCAACTCGGTCATGGGGACAATCCACGGCGCCACGGCGCGCGATGTCTTCGAGCGCGTGGTCTACGATTTGGGCGTCCCAGCCAGCTCCTTCAAGGCGACGGACGCTATCGTCGTGGCGGCACCCATTCGACCGCGGGGCAGCGTTGCTCGGATGCGCAGGGTGGTGCAGGTAACCGAGGTCCGCAAGGGCTGGCGGAAAGATCCAATGGACGAGGAGGGCTTCGAAGATCTGATGAAATACGATCCAGCGGACGACGAGCTCGAGCCGACGCGAGCGCTCACTGGACTGAAGTCGCAGCTCATCGAGGACATCGCCAGAAAGTGGGGCACTAAGCCGAGGGAGGTCTTGAGGAATCTCGAGCTTCGGGCGGAGGTCCAGGGGGCACTTGTCGAAGCGGCTGCTAGGCTCAAAAAACCCGAGTTGCTTGAGGCTGAATTCTCGATGCGCTCGAACCTCGTGCTCCATGCCTTGCTAGAAAAACAGCTGCGAAACAAACAGGTCAATTATCGCGCGATTTTTGAGTGTTGGCGCTCCTGGCTTCAGGGCTCGGCTGGGGGGTGCACAGAGGTGTGTGATTGAGCTTGCTTGAAAAGTTTTACGCGCGGGCTTGTCGTCTAGCCGGTAAATTCAGGTGGTTCAGGCGGGAGCAGCAGGTAAACGATGAGTTGCGCGAAAATTTAGAATTCGCCGCGTTGGGGGTTCAGGCCGAGGAGGTCGTTGCGCTGGCTTTCCTCGCTAGTTTTCTTTGCGCGGCATTTGTAGCAGGGGTAGTAATCCTTTTTATGGCGGTTGGATCCCCGTCAATGGCTCTCCCGATTGCGCCGATGCCTTTGATCGCTTACATGCTCGTCGGATGGTACCCAAAATGGCGCGCTGAGCGGCGACGAATTCACGGCTTGGGAGAGGTCCCGATGCTAATCAATTACCTCACGATGTCAATGAAAGTCACCCCAAACTTGGAGCGAGCCATGGCCTTCGCCGCCGAGAACGTGGAGGGCCCCCTCGGGATGGGCCTCAAGGATGCCCTACGCCGCACGTACCTGCGCGCCTACGCCGGGGTCGAGGAGGCGCTGACGGAATTCGCTGAGCACTGGGGAAAATGGTGCGGGGAACTCAAGCGCTCAATCTACCTGCTCCGAAGCTCGGTGTCGGAGAAGACCGAAGTCGCTCGCCTGCAGACCCTCGACCGAGCCCTTGAGCTGAGTCTTCGCGGCGCGTGCGACAGGATGAGAGATTTCGCGGCAGGGCTCCACCTTCCAACACTTCTGATATACAGCATGGGCGTGCTCCTCCCCCTAGTATTGGTTGCCATCTTGCCAGTGCTCTCGATTATCAACATCAACATCGATGTCCCCCAAGTCTTCGCAATCTACTGCGTCGCGCTCCCGCTTGGGGTGTACATGCTCAACCGTTGGACGTTGGCGAAGCGCCCGGCCACATTCCCACCGCCCGAGGTGCCGATTGAAACTAGCCGAACTCGAGCCCTTCTGTTTGCAGGGGTTCTTGCGGCCGCGCTCGTGGGAGTTGGGCTCTTTTCACCCATCGCAGACGATTTTCGCGCTATTTTGCTCCTCTGGGCCACAACGCTGGGCATCACCGCATACTTGTACTTGACTACCGCGCGGGCGTTCGAGAGGCGTGGCCGCATCGAGCAGATGGAGGGCGAGTTCTGCGACTCGCTCGTTCAACTGGGCAACAGGATAAGCGAAGGGCGCCCGGCCGAGGATGCGCTCGAACATGTCGCGGAGACCATGCACGGGGGCGAACTTGCAGGTGTTTTCGCCCGAGCATCAACTAACATCCGACTGGAGGCATGGGGCTCCGAGCCTCGCTCTTCGACCCAGAGCGCGGGGCGCTTCGGGAAGTCCCCTCGCGAACGATTCACGGCGTGCTCCGCTTGCTCGTCGACATGATTGAGCGGAGCACTTTGGCAGCTGGAGCTATGATCCTGAGAACGGCAGATCATCTTCAAGAGCTGAAGCAAGTGAAGCTCGACATCCGACGCTCGCTTGGGGAAGTCGTGACCTCGATGCGTTCGGTTGCGCTCTTCTTTGCCCCATTCATCGCCGCGATAGCCGCGCGCATGCAGGGTTTGCTCGCTTCGAAGACAGCTCTCGTGGGCTTCTTGAACGAGGGCGCCAGAATCCCGTCTGCCGCCTTCCTGTTTGTGCTCGGGCTCTACGTGGTGCTGCTCACCTCAATCCTGATGAGCTACGCGGTCGAAATCGAACTCGGCGATGACCCCCTTGCGAAGCGCGTAACGCTGGCACGGGCCTTGCCCATTGCGCTGGGGGTTTTCACCTTGGGTGCGATCGTCGGGGGACATATGCTCACGGCAATCATCGGCTGAACAAACGTTAAATCAAAGTATAAAAATCATCCGATATGCATTTGTAATCCCATTTATCTCCACAATTTTTGCAGTTGATGTTCATTCCCCCTCCTCGTTGATGGTATGCGGAGTACAAACAAATCAATTATTTTCAAAATTCACTTAAAATTTATTAAAAAATAGCTAAAAAATATTGGTGCGAAATCCGTCAAAAAATAACTAAAAAATGAACGAAAATGACAATTTAAAAAAAATAACTATTTCATTAGTTCTTTTTACATCATGGTCGGTAGCAATCCATCGCTGTTTTTTTCTTTATTTATTCCCAAAAGCTTTATCTGGAGTTTAATAAATAGATTTGTCGTGAAAAAGATTTGCGAGGGATTAAAATGGATGGAAATGACCACAAAATAATTGCAGCTCTCCAAGAGGGCGCTAGAACTCCCCTCCGAAAGATATCCAAGCGGGTGCACATGAGCGAGTCTGCGGTTCGGAAGCGAGTGAAACGGTTGGAGCGCCTCGGAGTGATCAAGAGCTACACCGCCGTCGTCGATCCATCGAAGATGGGATACAACACCATGGCTATCATCGGCTTGGATGTGGCGCCAGAAAAACACCGGGAAATCACAGACGCGCTAGCGAAGCTAAAGGAAGTAAAAAAGTTAGTAACCTCGACTGGCGAATATTCCATAATGGGTATAGTCTGGGCACATGACAACAGCGAGCTGAACGATATTGTCCTCCAAAAAATCGGTAGGATTGAGGGTGTCAAAAAGACCCACACAGCAATAATACTTGAACTAATAAAAGACGGATACTAATCAAGGCTGTGCTCGACCCGTTGGATAAAATCTATCACGTCATTGCGAACGCCGCAACCAAAGTAGTAGAAGTGATCGGGGAAAACCATCAGGCTCAAGCGCTCATCGTGGCGGAGGGGCAGCATGTTTGCCAGTTAGTTCTTCCCCTTGGTGAACCGGACAAAAAGTATTTTTTTCTCTCTTTTGCAGCTTCTTTTAAAATTCCTTCCAGCGTATCGATGAAGCCATTAACATACCGTTCGAATTCCTACCTTGAAATCGCGCCACGCTTTTTCAGCCGCTAACTGCACCAATCCTTTGAGGATGACCTCTCACAACCCTTCGACTGCATGTCTGATGGGTCCAAGTGCCGTTCCCAACTCGCATCAAGCCTAAACTGCTTGAATTTATAAGGAAACTATCCGACAGATAATGAAAAAAGGAGATAATTGTTCGACTGCGTTCGTTTTATTTCCTAATAAGTGATGTTCAGTAACGATTTTTTTCTTATTTATTACCAAAAGCTTTATTTTAAAACAAATTAATAGTTAATAGTGCGAAATTCGTCAGAGGTTAAATAGATGAAAAAAATCATGGACGAAAAGGATTATGGGATAGTCGCAGCTCTCCACAAGGGCGCTAAAACGCCTTTTCGAAAGATCTCCAAACGGGTGCACATGAGCGAGTCTGCAGTTCGGAAGCGAGTGAAACGACTGGAGCACCTCGGAGTGATAGAGCGCTATACCATCATCGTCAATCCATCGAAGCTGGGATACGACACCATGGCTGTCGTCGGCTTGGATGTGTCGCCAGAAAAACACGAAGAGGTCATAGAGAAGCTAGCGAATCTAGAGGAGGTAAAAAAGTTATCAACCTCAACTGGCAAATTTATGATAATGAGTACGGTCTGGGCACATGACAACAAAGAGCTGACCGATATTATCCTACGAAAAATCGGCGGGATTGAGGGTGTCAAAAAGACCCACACAGCAATAATCCTTGAGCGAATAAAAGACGTGTGCTAATCGAGGCTGTGCCTGACCCGTCGGAAAGGCGGAGAAGCACGCTTGCCAGTAATTCTTTCCTTAAGCAAGGGAAAACGTGTTTCTTTCCCCTTCTTTTGTAGCTTATTTTAAAATAAAGCTAATTCTTGCTTAAAGCCAGAAATAAAGGCTAGAAAAGACCTTCTAGAGGCTGTAATGGTGGCACGAAAGAGCAACCACTATCAAAAAGGGCTAAATCTGACTAGTGATAATCATAAGCAGTGCGGCAGTAGTCTAGCTTGGTTAGGACACGAGCTTGCCAAGCTCGCGGCGCGGGTTCGAATCCCGCCTGCCGCACCACTCAATTTCAATCCTGCTGTTCAACCGACGCCATACCTCAAGGTGTAAACGTACCTCGCTCGCCTACGCTTTCTGAGCTTCACCCACACCGGCAAGATCAAGAGCATGCCCGCAAGGAAGCCCCCTATGTGCGCCCAGTACGCCACCCCTGCGGTCGCCCCTGCCGCCCAAAGCACGGACGCCGAAATCACCTGAAGCACGAACCAGAACCCTATAATCACCACAGCTGGGATCATAACCAAGTGAATGATGTAAAAGAAAATGACGGCCGTGTGCACCCTCGCCCACGGGTACAGAAGCGCGTAAGCCCCGAGCACTCCCGCAATCGCTCCTGACGCCCCAATCGTCGGAATCATCGACCCCGGGTCAGAAAACGCATGCACGAAGCTCGCCGCCAGCCCCGCGCCGAGGTAGAACAGGATGAATTTACCCCTCCCCAGCACGTCCTCGATGTTGTCGCCGAAAATCCAGAGATACCACATGTTAAAGAGAATGTGCAGAACCCCCCCGTGCAAGAACATCGAGGTGAAAAGGGTGTGAATGTTCTGTCCCGCAAACACTTCTTTCGGCTTCATCCCGAATTCTTGGTTAATTTGATTGAAGGTCCCCGTAACCAGCGCCCCTAAGAAGATCGCGACGTTTACGACAATCAAAGTGTAGGTGAGGACAGGTCTTCGCCGCGTTGGATTCTCGTCTTTCAAAGGAAACATTCAATCCCACGCGAGTGTATTTCAATCTCTTATCGTAGCGTATGTCCTGTTTGTCTTAGATTAAAATAGCCCTTTGCCGAAGTTGGGTTGGTGCTCGAGATGCTTCACCTAATCCTAGCGGACTCCGAGCTCGAAACCGTGCCTCGGGAGATCGCTAACCACCGCGTCATCAAGTGGAGCGCGCGACGCCTAGGAAGGAGACCGACAGAAATATTGCTCAACTCGAGCCTCCATTACCCTGCGATGCGAAGGCTGCCTGATGGTGACCGGCGGGGGAGGCCGGACATCGTGCACGTTTGTTTGTTGCTCGCGCTCGACACACCCCTCAACCGAGAAGGACTACTTCGCACCTACGTACATACCCGTCACAACAAAGTCATCACCGTGGACCCATCCACCCGCCTCCCCCGGGCGTTCAATCGATTCGTGGGACTAATCGAGCACCTCTTCCTCACGGGTGAAACGCCGCCGGGAAAACCTTTGCTCCACCTCGAAAATGCCTCGCTTGTCGAGCTGGTCGGGCGAATCAAACCGAAAAAAGTTATATCATTCAGTCAGCGGGGGCAGATACAACATTACAAAGACCTCTTCAGCAATGTTTCGAAAGAGGACGAAACATGCGTCATCATCGGCGGATTCCCTCACGGTGATTTCCTGTCCAATGTAACCGAGCTTTCGAATGAGCTCGTGAGCATAGATCCAGAACCCCTTCGTGCGCCGACTGTTTTGATGAGGGCGATTTTTGCATACGAGGATGCTTTCGATATCCAGAAAATCAGGCTTGGCAGGTGATCAAATGTCACGTAGAGCTATCCAAGAACGAAAAGCCGAACACAAGCGAATTGCAGCCGAGCGCATGGAGCACCTACTCGAACTAGCTGAGGAGATATTTGGCAGGCGCCCCGAGCTCGCGAATCGGTACGTACAGCTCGCATGGAGGCTCGCGACGCGCTACAATGTCAGGTTCCCGCCCCACCTGAAGCGAAAATTCTGCAGACGATGCAAGAGCTTCTGGGTGCCCAGCGTCACATGCCGCGTCCGAACTTGCCCCCATCCGCCTCGCGTGATTATCACCTGCCTGCGCTGCGGCAAGATCACCCGTTTACCCTACAAGCAAAAACGTGCAAGGGCCAGCGGTAATAATGTTAATTAACGATGAACTCGAAGAATAGGCGAAAGTAAGCTAATGGTGGAGAAAATGACAGTTCGAGAAGTCGATTCGAAAGCGTTGCTCGCGCGATTGAAGGAGGAGCTTAAGAAGTTGAACGAGCTCCAGCCCCCCCAGTGGAGCCACTTCGTCAAGACCGGGGTCCACAAGGAGCGTCTTCCAGAGCAACCCGATTGGTGGTACACACGCGCGGCCTCGCTACTTAGACGAATTTACATCGACGGTCCTGTGGGGATCTCGAGACTCCGTAGCTATTACGGTGGACGGCAGAACCGCGGACAGGCCCCCGAGCATTTTCGCAAGGCAGGGGGCAAGATTCTACGCACCATCCTTCAACAGCTCGAGCAAGCTGGCCTCGTGCGAAAGATCGAGCGGAGGGGGCGGAAGCTCACCCAGAAAGGCGCAGCGATGCTCGATAACTTGGCTAAACAGATGAAGACCGAGCAAAAGGAGGCGTGAAAATGGAGGAAGAAGAAATCGAGGAACTGCGCAAGCGAAAGATGCTCGAGCTGAGAGCGAAGCTTGAGGAACAGCAACGCCAAGTTGAACAACGAAGACAATACGAGATTCAGAAAAGACTGGCGATTCAGCAAATCCTAACTCCCGAGGCCCGAAGCAGGCTGGCGAACATTCGAGCGGCCAAACCAGAGTTCGCTGAGCAACTAGAAATCCAGCTTATTCAGTTAGCCCAAACGGGAAAGCTCGGATCAAAGATTACCGACGCCCAGCTGCGCCAGATTTTGGGCCGGCTGCAGGCACAGAAGCGCGAGTTCAAGATAAGGAGGGTTTAGATGGCTCGGAACAAACCGGCTCCGCTTAAGCGAAGACTGGGAAAAGCAGCCAAGCGTACGCGACGTGCCCCCATATGGGTGATGTCCAAGACCGGGGGAAGAGTTCGCACCCACTCGAAGCGGCGCAGCTGGCGGAGACAGCGCATAAAACCTTAGGTGATACCCATGCCGGAGGAGCGGATATATGTCATCCCGCTAAGGGAAGCCAAAAGTGCCCGCCGCCAAAGGCGGACATCTCGGGCCGTCAAGATCGTGCACGAGTTCCTGAGGCGCCACATGAAGTCTGAGGAGATAAAGCTCAATCAAGCGTTGAATCGCAAGCTCTGGGAGCGAGGAGCGAAGCACCACCTGCCGCGAATCCGGGTGCGGGTCGTCAAACAGGATGATGGTTCGATCGAAGCTTTTTTGGCAGAATAAGGTGGCGCCATGTCGATTGTCAGGCTGAGCTTCAATCGAATTCCGTTCTTGGGAGCTTTCGCCCTAACCACAGACAAAATCGCGCTTCTCCCCAAGCGCTTTCACGTTCGAGAGCAGATCGTGGAAGATGCGCTGGGTGTACCGGTAGCCCGGGCGAACATGCACAATAGCCCCTTGCTGGGTATTCTGGCTGCTGGCAACTCTAATGTGCTCGTGTGCTCTGAGTTGCTTGAGTCCGAGGAGGAGGGGCGGCTTACCGAGCTTGGAGTGAGAGTTTCACGCATTCCTGGGCAATACACGGCGTTCGGAAATCTCGTGCTGGCGAACGACCACGGCGCTATTGTGAACCCCGACCTTCCCGATGAGATTTTAAAACTCATAAGTAAGAACTTAGGCGTGCCCGTGGAGCGAGGAACGATTGCGGGGGTCAAAAACGTGGGAGCAGCAGGCGTGGCAACAAATCGAGGGGTGCTCGCACATCCAGACGTGTCTAACGAGGAACTCAAACACATTTCGAGTGTTCTTGGCGTGCTCACGGAAGTCGGCACCGCGTGCAGCGGGGTGAAGTATGTTGGGTTATGTTTGGTAGCAAATTCTAATGGGGTAATCGCGGGCAGGTCCACGACAGGCCCCGAGTTAGGCCGCGTGGAGAGCGCATTGGGGTTCATCTAAGGTGGTTAAATGAAAATATTTCGCATTCAGGGTTGGTTCAAGCAGGGACTCTACCGCCAGCGCTTCACGCGCGAGCTGCTGGCGCTCTCGAAAGAGCAGGCTCTCGAGCGGATTTACTCAGATGTCGGGAGCAAGCACCGGGTTAAACGCAACCTAATCCATATAGAAGAGGCAATCGAAGTTAAACCCGAAGAGGTAAAAGATCCTCAAGTGCTGGCTATGTTGGAGTGATAGGATGGAAAAGATAAATGAAGAGGAGCAGAAAAAACTGCAGCGCATCCTAAGCGAGCTTCGCAACCACCAAGCAACGACTGAGGCCCTTCGCCAAAACCTCTCGTTGCTTACCGCATCACTTTCCGAACTCTCGATGACCGTTGAGGCGATTAAGACGATAAAAAGACTTAAACCGGGGACCGATATCCTCGTGCCCATAGGCTCCGACTCTTTCATTTCCGCCAAGTTGGGAACGACGGAGAAAGTGATCACAGGGCTGGGCGCAGATGTCGCTGCTGAGCGCAGTATCATCGATGCAATCGTGACGCTTCAAGATCGAATGGCGGAGCTCGAGCAAGCTTTGAACAAGACGCGCGAGGAACTGGAAAAACTGGATGAGCGAATCGAAGCCCTTACGCCAGAGGCGGAGCGGCTCCTCGAGAAATCCCGAAAAGAGCAGCCCTAGGGGAGCTCGATGTTTGAGAAACTGAAGAAGAAGCTCAAACGTGTAGTGGAACGTATTAGTCAGAAGGCGGCCCCCGAGGAACCACCTGAAGCGCCACCCGAAGTTCTTCCAGAGATCCCTCCAGAAGTCCCGCCCAAAACCCCCTCAAAAGTCCCACCTCCCAAAAAACCGCGCAAAACGTTGAAGCGGGTAGTGAAGCGCATCATCCGGAGGGAGCTCTCCCCAACGGATGTCGAGGACATCGTCTGGGAGCTTCAAGTTGGCCTGCTCGAGAGCGATGTCGCGGTGCCAGTTGCCGACCACATCATCGAGCGCGTGAAGGCTGGCCTAACGGGACGAAAGCTGGGGCTGCGGGAGAACCCCAAGAAACTCGCGGATGAAGTCCTCCGTCAGGCGATTCAAGAAATTCTGACAACCGAGCAAAAGGTTGATTTACTCAAGGTCATCGAAGCCAAGCGCGCCGAGGGTGAACCCGCTGTGATAGTTTTTGTTGGAATCAATGGTCACGGTAAAACCACAACAATCGCCAAGTTGGCGCGATATCTCATCGGGCACGGGTACAAACCAGTACTCGCGGCTGCAGACACCTTCCGCGCGGCTGGCATCGAGCAGCTTGAGATTCACGCCAAGCGTGTAGGCGTTGGGGTGATCAAACAGCGAAGGGGAGCCGACGCCGCGGCAGTTGCTTACGACGCGATCGCCCATGCAAAGGCCCGAGGGCTCGATGTCGTCCTCGTCGATACAGCTGGGCGGATGCAGACCGATCTCAACCTCATGGACGAGATGCGGAAGATCATACGGGTAGCGAAACCCGACCTCACGATTTTTGTTGGGGATGCCCTAACGGGAAACGATGCGGTCGAGCAGGCGCGAACGTTTGACCAAGTCGTAGGGATAAACGGTTCAATTCTGTGCAAGATGGATGCCGACTCCCGGGGAGGCGCCGCTCTCTCGATAACCCAAGTGACAGGGCGACCGATTTTGTTTTTGGGCACTGGTCAGGACTACAAAGATCTGGTCGAGTTCAAGCCAGAAATTATTTTGAACGCTTTGTTCGGCGACTGACACGGCGCTTTTTCTTCCCCTTGAGTTTCGCACTCAGGAATTTTAGGATTTCCCTTGGGTCAGCTCGCCCCCGCGTGAGCTTCATCACCTTTCCGGCCAAGAAATTCAAGGCCTCCTTTCGCCCCTTCAGGTAGTCCTCGACCGCCTTGGGGTTCTCCTCGAGTGTTTTGACCACGGCGGCCTCGAGTTCACCATGTTTGAGGGGGACTACCTTTAGCCGGTCTTCCAATTTTATTTTCTCCCTGAGCTCAACCGTGATGGGTATCCCAATCCTTCGAAGCAGCTTCTCGAGTTCGGCTGGCTGCTTTACGAGCTCCCGGAGCACGAGCTCTCCCTGTTCAGGAGTTATCCGCTTATCCTTGACCATTCGGAGCAATCCCCCGAACTGCTCTGGTGTAAACCGCACATCCGCCGCGCGGAGTTTCATATAATTGAGTACCTTCTTGAGATTTGTCTGGAACCAAGTCGCGACGAGCTTCGGGTCCACCTCTTTTGCGACAGCCTCGAAGAGGTCTGCAAGTTCTCGTTCACTGACGATAACTCCCGCCACAGCTTGGGATATTTGATACTGTTTGACCAATCGCTGCTCGCGTTGGTGAGGTACCTCGACCATGCGCTTTCGGATCGTCTCGACACGTGCGCGATCTATGACGATTGGGAAAATGTCAGGATCCGGTATAACATGAAAATCTACGACTTTCATTCGCATGGGTACCGTAATCATTTGACTTTCCAAATAAGCACGCGTTTCATATGGGATAACCGCCCCGCGCTCGATCAAAGCCTTCTGCCGCATAACCTCGAACTTGACCGCGCGATAGGCCCCCTTAGTTGAATTAATATTTTTTATTTCGACTCGGGTTCCACCTTCAAGCGAAATATTGGTATCTGCGCGCAGCGTGCCCGGTTCCGGCCTGACTCTGCCTGAATAGTCGAGCACAAGCATCAACTGTCTTAGGAATCTACGGGCCTCCTCGGGCGAGTGCATATCCGGCTCCGTCACTATCTCCACGAGCGGTACTCCACAGCGGTTGAAATCTACGGTGCCTGCAACAGGATCATATGCCCCCGGGTCCTCCTCGAGATGCACTTCTCGAATCCTGACGCCCACGAGCTCACCGTTTATGCCAATCGGTGTGCTCGAGTGTTGATAACCAGCGGGTAGGTCGGGGTAATCGTAGTGCTTGCGTTGGACGTAGATCGGTTGGTCAAGCACCACCTCACAGCCAAGCATCAGCGCAAGCTCGATTACTGCATCAACCGCCCTCACGTTTGGTGGCATGGGCTTGGCACCGGGCATGGCCGTGCATATCGGACATACATTCGTGTTTGGAGGAGCCTCCCTGTAATCAGTTGGGCAATCACAGCATAATTTGCGTTTGGTTGCTAGCTGCTCGTGGATCTCGAACCCTATTTTCATCCTCATTTCACAGCCTCCAAGGCACGCATGACGCGCAATACTGTCTCTTCACCAAGCACTTTGCCTTGCACCTGCAGACCAACCGGGATGCCACTAGCCTCACCCGCTTTGACGGTCCCAGCACAGATGCCAGCGAGGCTGATTGGTGAAGTCAGGTAATCGTATGCGTACATCTCGGCCGGGGACAACTTCGTGCCCAACTGATGGGGCAGCTTCGGCACGGTTGGCCCCACGATGACGTCAACTCTATCCAACGCTTCCTTAAACTCTCGCCTCATAAGCGTGCGGACTTGTAGCGCGCGTTTGTAGTACTTGTCGCGCTGCTCCATGCGGCTGATGTATTCCCCGCACTTGATCCTACGAAGGACCTCATCACCACAAACTTCTTCGATGCGTCGCCCGTACTTGCGGCCGTCGAACTTGCGCGTTGCGGAGAAGAACTCGGCCGACATAATCACGTAATATGCTGACAGGCCCTTTTCGAGATTGGGAAGCTCAACTTCTACGACCTCTGCTCCGAGATGATGCAGTTTCCCGACCGCGCCATCAATGACATTCATGATTGCGGGACTCGTTAGCTCTCTAAACTTGGAGCTCGTCCCTACACGAATATTTTCGATGTCGATGTCGAGCTTATCTGAATAGTTGACGCTTGGGGAGTCTAGAGCTGTGCACTCGTTCGGGTTGCGACCCGCGATGATCTCCAACATCAGCGCTGCACCGTAGACATCTGGCGCTAACGGCCCGACCTGATCAAAGCTTACTGCTAACTCGATCAAACCGTGGGCTGGTACCAAACCTTGGGTTGGTCTGATGCCAACGACCCCACAATGGCTCGCCGGGTTCCTAATTGCGCCGCCCGTATCCGTGCCCAGACAGAGGTCGCACATCCCGGCTGCTATTGCTGCGGCACTACCGCTGCTCGAACCCCCTGGAATATGGCCTGGTGCAGCAGGATTGTCGGTCGGACCAAATGCGCTGGCCTCGCCGCTCGAGCCGCACGCGAACTCATCCATGTTGTTCATACCCACTATTATGCCCCCTGCATCACGGACTCTTCGGATGACCTCGGCGTCGTAAGGGGAGACGTAATCTTCCAGGGTGCGAGAGGCACAAGTGGCCCGGAGCCCCTTGACATTGATGTTCGACTTTATTCCGATCGTGAGGCCAGCCAGCTTGCCCGCCAGTTCTCCACGCTTGAGCTTGCGGTCAATGGCCTCGGCCTCAGCAAGAGCATTTGGGTTGAGTTCAATGAACGCCTTTATTTTTTTATCCAACTTTTTGATTCGGTCTAGTGCTTGCTGCACGTTTTTCGTAGCTGAAAGCTCCCCCTGCTGGATTGCCCCAAGTTTCTCTAGCGTTCCTCGACCCACTTCGCCACCTCCACCCTGAGGTTCCCCTCTTCGTCCACCCCCGGCATAATCGAGATGAAACGTTTTCGAAATTCAGTTCGCTCCTCCTCGCTCGAGGGCTCGCCATCAGGACGTGCAACGTTGTAAGTCTCCTGGTTGTAGTAAGTTTCCTTGAGCTTAGGAAGCCCCTCCGCCGCGCGTGCGAATGACTCGACTATTTCCTTGGCGCCATGCCCGACCTCTTTCTCCCTTTCGGCCATCCAGACCCCACTTGATATCTCCGCCGATATATGAAAAGTTTGGTGTCCAACATTGCCCCTGTAACTTTAAGCTTAAACTGACTAATTTTCTTTGGTGGCGGCTTGAAAAAACTGGCCAAATTTTGGGAGAAATTACCGGACAAGAAAGTCCGTTGCTCACTTTGCCCATGGAGGTGCGTGATAGCTCCTGGCAAGCTGGGCGTCTGTCGTTCCCGAAAGAACGAAGACGGCGAATTCTACACCTTGGTTTACGGCTCAATCGTTTCAATGACGCCTGACCCCATCGAGAAAAAACCCCTTTATCACTTTTGGCCAGGGACCAGCGTTTTTTCTCTCGCGGCCCCGGGTTGTAATTTCAAGTGTCTGCACTGTCAGAATTGGACCATCTCGCAGGTAAACGTCGAGAAGGTCGCCCACGAAGACATTCCACCCGAGCGAACAATTGAACTGACCAAGCGCTACGGCTGCAAGGGCATAGCGCATACTTACACTGAGCCAGCAATTTGGACGGAATATGCTATCGATGTAGGAAAACTGGCACACCGCGAGGATCTTTACAACGTATACGTGACCAACGGCTACATAACCATCGACGCGTTGCAGGAGCTCGGGCCATATCTAGACGCAGCCAATGTCGATGTCAAGGCGTTTAACGACGATTTTTACAGAAAGATATGTGGGGTTCCGAGCATCAACCCAGTCCTAGAAACCTGCGAGTGGATGGTCGGACATGGAATTCATCTAGAAGTGACTTATTTGGTGGTTCCCCGCGAGAACGACAGCCCTGAGGAAATCCGAAAATTCTGTAAATGGGTTTTTGAAAAACTCGGCCCCGAGGTTCCCACCCACTTCAGCCGCTTCTACCCCCACTATAAAATGACCGACCGCTCCCAGACTCCCATCGGAACACTTGAGCGAGCGGTGAAAATAGCCAAGGAAGCAGGGCTGTACTATATTTATATTGGAAACGTCCCCGGGCACGAGTCCGACAACACTTACTGCCCCAAGTGTGGTGAGCTGCTAATCGAGCGTTACGGGTTCAGCGTCACGCGCTATGAGTTAAAAGATAAACAGTGCCCGAAGTGTGGGGCCAAAATAAACATCGTTGGTGAACACGCGTCAAGCAAACGGGGATAGTTCGTCTCTCCAAGTTGAAAAATCACGACAACTTTCGAATGCATTCCTTCAGTTCTCGCATCCCAAGTTTTACCAGCTTCTCTACCCGCTCCTCATCGCGAGCCTCGGCGAAGCATCTAAAGATAGGCTCGGTCCCAGAGGGCCGGAGCAGGAGCCAGCCGTCATCGAAAATTACCCGCAGACCATCGGTGCGGTCCAATTTGTACTTAGCGAAGCGCTTGGCGAGAGCTTTGAGGACTTTGGGCTTAAGCTCGTTCGGGCATTTGGCTCTTTGCTTAATCTGCGAGTAACGAGGCAGCGTGGAATTTAATTCCGAAACCTTCATGCCAGTACGGTCGAGCAGCTCAATGGACTTCACAGCGGTCATGATACCTTCACGGCAGAGCAGCCAGTCTGGGAAGATGACGCCTCCGTTCTCTTCGCCGCCAATGTCGCCACCCCGCTTTCGAAATTCCCCGATAATCTCAGGCTCCCCCACTCGCGTGCGTGCGATTTCTCCGCCGAGCTTCGAAGCTACATCATCAAGTACCGTGCTGGTGGCCACCGTGGTCACGATGCGGGGGCGCTTCCGTTCGCGAAGGTAATGCAACGCCACGAGTGCGAAAATGCGGTCGCCGCTGAGAATCTCACCTCGCTCATCCACGATCAACGTTCGATCCGCGTCACCATCGTGGGCTACCCCCAAATCGGCCTTGCAGGCGACGACGGTTTTGGCGAGTTCCCCCAAGTTTTCTGGAACTGTCTCGAGCTTGCGCCCCGGAAAAGTGCCGTCTAGCTGGCAGTTGAGCGAGACCACCTTGCAGCCCAGTTCTCGCAGCAAACGAGGTGTCACCACGCTACCTGTGGCATTACCGCAATCTACGACAACCTTTAGTCCGCGCTTGAACTTGGGGACACGCTTCAGCATGGCATCGATATAGGGCTCCAGAGGGTCGGCCTCACTTACGCGCCCGATGTGCTGCCAATCAGCCCGCTTTCCCCCTTTGAAAACGATGCGCTCGATCTCCCGCTCGCGCTTGCGCTCGAACCCAGCGCCCTCGCTATCCCAGAACTTGATCCCATTGTACTCGGGTGGATTGTGGGAAGCGGTGATGATGACGCCCGCATCACACGAGAAGTGGCGGATGGCGAAGGAGAACACAGGCGTGGGGGTTAGGCCTAGCTTAAGCACTTCGCACCCGCCAGCCGTTAGGCCAGCAATCAGCGCATGCTCTAACATCTCGCTTGAAGTGCGATTATCGTGCCCAACCGCGATTTTTCCCTTGCCATTCAGGTGTGTTGCTAGGGCTAGACCGAGCTCAAACGCTAGCTTGGGGGTCAGCTCTCGATTTGCGATGCCCCGAACGCCGAAGGTTCCGAAGAGTTTCAACATGGGTACCGTGAATAATTGTATCATACATATTAAATCATCTCGCGCTAAATTTAACATGGGCCCGTGGCCTAGCTGGATAAGGCGGCAAGTCTCAGACCCGCAAGCCTTCTAAGCTGCAGATCCGGGGTTCGAATCCCCGCGGGCCCGCCTTTTCAAATGGAGCTAGATCCCAACTATTTTCTCGCTACAAGCTTGGAATAAAGATCGAGCACTCTTCTGCTCGTCTGCCATTCCCTGCCCGTCTTAACTGCGGGTATGGCACCCTGTTGACATCGGAGCGCCAAGTACTTTGGCCCATAAAGCACGAATTTTGAGATATCCTTCAGGTCCATTAGCTCGTCCTCGGAGGTTCCCAATTGATGCAGGAGGTCCACGAGGCTGGCGCCCATCAGGAGATTCAAGAAGCGCTCCAACAGTGAGAGGTCACCCCTAGCTCCAGCATTCAGCGCGTGGAGGTAGCTATCCCTGTGGCGGGGGAGGACATGTATTGGCGGCCAGTTGTGATTGAGGAAGTGAAGGTTCAGCAGCAGCCTGCCGACCCGCCCGTTTCCATCCGTGAATGGGTGGATGCGTTCGAACTCGAAATGCATCCAAGCGCCCAGCCTAAATACCCCATCTCCTGCAACATCCCGCTTTCTGTACTCCTGCTCATAAACCTCGAGTTCCGCCAAGACCTTTTCCATCCTCGGAGGTGTAAAGGCGGTCCCCCTCACCCGGACGTTTGCTCGCCGCCACTGGCCAGCGTCGTGCAGGATTCCTCTGAAGACGGATTCGTGGAGTTGGAGGATGCGTTTCAAATCCAAGGGCGTCCCTCGAAGCTCCGGGAGCGAGCGGAATGCACGCTCGTGCTGGATCGTCTCCATGATGTCCCTCACCGGCTTGTCTGGGACCCCCTTGCCATCAATGAGCAAGCGCTGCGCGTCTTCCCAACTGATCGTGCTTCCCTCTACCGCGTTCGTGCCCCACGTGTTAAGGGCCGCCGTACGCTTCCACACGGGCTCGGGGATGTTCTCTAAACTCACCCGTTCAAGGAGGATCGAACGCAGTTTCTCAAGTAATATGTCTTGATTTACCATATTAGTCAAACCCATATCAGTCTTATAAATATATATGGATTTCTCTGACTTTGTATTAAATACCATATTATACCAAACAGGGAATCGGCGTCAGCACGCAGGCGGCAAACTTCTAATCTGCAGACCTATGGTTCGAATCCCCGCGGGCCCGCTTTTAAGGGGGCTTATTTGAGCTAGTTTTTTGCGATATCTAAACAAGACGTTTTACCGCTGCGGCTCCAAAATATTTTCCACAGTATTTAGGAAATCTTTAGCGTCTTCAATCGCGCTGGAAGCTTCCTCCCTTGGGATGTTACCTCCCCTGTACACTATCTCGTGCCGGCTGATCCTGTAAGAGTCCAAGAGATTGAAATACTTAATCAACCGTGAATTTCTTCTGTATTTCTCCTTTAGGTACACTACCACACAAGCATGGCTCCTTTCTTTGATTCCATCCCTGAAAAGAAGCGCTCTAGCAGCATGTAGCATCGCTTGATACGCTAGGGTGAACGCAACATCGAAGTACTCCATGTTAAAATTTCCTTCGGCCCTCTCGATGCTATGCTTAGCCAACCGGATAGTGCTCTCAACAGTTGCCTCGCTCGCCCCTTTACCAACAAGCCCTTCTCAAAACATTCACGCAGGTTCACTCTACCACCAAATCGGCCCCATAGAGCAGGATGTGTTTTCTGACGACGTTGCGATAAAACGGATCTTTTTCCTTGGCTTTCCTATTCCACTCTACGGGTTCCATGCATGTGACGAGGACCTCCTTCTTCGCCCACTTTTCGAGTTCTTTGAACGAACGTTTGTCCACTTCCCTGCGTTTAATGACTAAAAAATCAATATCACTCTTTTCATCGTAGGTTCCCTCCGCGCAGCTACCGTATAACGCTAGAGATACAGCCCCAGAATTCCCTTTTAAAAAATGATCAAGAAACCCGAGTTCATTCAGCGCGAGGAGAAAATGCGCTTTTTTTAATTCTCTGACCAGTGGCAACTCGTTATTTAAAGAAAAAATTGTCAGGTTCCCGACTCTCTCTTTCGTCAAAATTCCATCGTCCTCAAATGTCTTGAGATATATCTGTGCCGTTCTTGGGCTCACTCTGAGCTTGCGGACAAGTTCCTTGAAGTGGATTTTGGTGCTAGGATGAGTGAGGAAGAACTCGAGGATTACCCAGCCTTTGAATTTCCTGAATTCTCGTAGCATAACTTATAAACCTATCGGTTACTGTATAAACCTATCGGTCAATAAACTGAATGAAGGTCTTTTCTCTATTCAAATCGCGTAGAGCAAGTGGCAACACCCGCAAGCCTTCTATCTTGGCGAAGAAAGCTGCAAATCCGGGGTTCGAATCCCCGCGGGCCCGCCATTTTGTGCCGTTCTACATCAATCTTAAATCAAAATAGTGGAAATGGGTGATAGGATAGAATGGAACATGTTGAGGTTCTTAACGTTACCGGATTTCGTGCCAAGGAACATCTTCGCGGGGCCTCCTTGGGAATTCTTCCGATGGGGAGTATCGAGTTCCACGGGCCTCACGCTCCACTCGGCACTGACAGCATCATCGCCACCGATATCGCAGAACGGGTTGCAAAAAGACTGGGGGGAGTACTCTTCCCCCTGATTGCTTACAGTCATTGCCCATCAGCCACCAAGGGATATCCGGGAACCGTATCCGTAAGAACAGACGCAATGATCGAGTATCTGACCGAGGTATTTCGTGGTATCCTAGCAGCGGGTGTGAAAGGAATACTCGTGCTAAACGCGCACGACGGAAATATCGAGGTGGTCAAGGCCGCGGGGGAGGTTATTGCCGATGAATTTCCGGATCGATTTGTCCTGCTAATTAATTGGTGGCAGACGCTCCCCGAGTCTTTCGTTAATTCGTTGGGCTTCTTCTCCCAAAGCGGGGGGCACGGTCACGGTGGTCCGCTGGAAACTTCAGTAGTTCAAGCGATCAAACCCGACACGGTGGAGCTGAGCAAAGGGAAAGACATCGACCTAAAACCCGGAAGCGCGAATGAGGCACTTCATGTAGTGTGTGGGGAAACTCATCGAGAGACTTGGGCTGGCTATCATGGAAGAGTCAGTGAAGCCTCTAAAGAAAAGGGGGAAGTCCTCATAGGGGAGAGCGTAAAACGCATCGTCAAAGCTGTTCAGGAATGGATTGGCTCCAATGTCTGAAAGCTTGATTGCCTGTTTCCCGCTTAGATGAATCCCTCGGGCTCACTATTTTTAATGATTTAGGCAGATATCACGGTGGAACCGTTCGAGGAGGATGAAATGCCCGACCCCAAAAGCTACGCTAGGCGCCTGGTCAAGGGCAGCGCCATAGTTTTCGTGGCGCTCATCGCATCGGGCTTCATAGCGTTCCTGCTGCGCATGTTCCTCGCGCGTTCGTTCAGCGTTGAAGAGTACGGCTTTTTTTACACGGCCATCGCATTGGTCTCCTTCTTCGCGCTCTTCCGTGATTTTGGCCTGGGTTCGGCCGTGGTGAAGCACATCCCCGAGTTCAAGCTCAGGGGGCAGTACGGCAGAATAAAATCGTCCATGACATTTATCCTGCTCTTCCAGGCAATCCTCGCGTTTCTGGTCGCAGTGATGTTGTTCGTATTTTCCGATCAGATTGTCCTCGCATTTTCCAGCCCTGCCGATCTGGCTATTGTCGGGATGGCAAATGCGTCGCTCGTGGTCAAGATTTTGAGCATCTGGTTCTTCGTGGCGATTTTTTCCTTAACTTTCAGGTGGGCATTTCAGGGTTTTCAGAACATGCCGGCGTATGCGTTGATGAGTTTCTTTGAAATTTTCTTTGTCCTCCTCTCGGCGATCCTCCTCGTCGGCCTGTTCGGTATTGGCATCGGGGGAGCCGCTTACGCCTATATGCTCGCTTTATCGGTCGTGGCGGTTCTCGGGTTTTTCCTCTTCTGGAGGGGCTATCCCCGAGTCATCAAGGAAAAAGTCCAGATTACAAAATCACTGATCAAAAAGCTGTTCGTGTTTGCGCTGCCGGTTTTCATCGGTGGGCTTGGAGGACTTATCATCGGCTACACGGATACCCTGATGATCGCCGGTTTTTGGTCCTCGAAACAGGTCGGCTTCTACCAGACCGCGCAGCCGGCCGCACGCATCCTGTGGTACCTCGTGACCCCCTTGGTGGTCGTTCTCTTCCCGATGATATCCGAGCTCTGGGCGAGGCGCGAGCGGAAACTCCTGAGGAACGCGCTTCACTTCCTGATCAAATTTTCATTTATTCTAATCATCCCGGCGGCGCTCGTCTTCATAGCGTTCCCAGACATAGTCATCAACCTGCTGTTCGGCCCGAGATACTTGGCCGGGACAACGGTACTCCAGATCCTCGCCGGGGCCGCGATTGTTTACATGCTATATGCCATCCTCGTAAGCGTCATAAACGGGATAGGCAAGCCGATTATCAACACAAAAGTCGTTGCCTTGATGGCCGGCATAAACCTAGCGGGAAACTTGCTGTTGATCCCCACATATGGCATCGAAGGGGCGGCGATATCGACCTTCTCCGCCTACACGCTTGGTCTTGTCCTGATGTTCTATTACGCGCGGAAGCTCGTTAAATTCACCTTGCCGGCTTTATCGCTGCTCAAAACGGTAACTGGGGGGGTGCTCACATTGCTCATTATCTTTGGACTCAAATCCGTCTTGGTGCTGCCACCTTGGCCGGAGGCATTTGTGGTCGTGATACCGAGCCTCGTGTTCTACGGGGTGTGGGTCTTGGCAACAAAAGCGGTGACGAAGGACGATCTGAGGCTCATAGCGCGGATATTGCCGATGCCCAAGTGGCTGGTCAGTGCTGCTGGAAGGTTTGTCGGAAGGTGACGTGTTCATCGTGTTTTATCACTTTTAGGAACACTTATAAGGAAGGCGATAACTATCACTTTTAGGAACACTTATAAGGAAGGCGATAACTATCACTTTTAGGAATACTTATAAGGAAGGCGATAAGGTTGGCGCAAAACGTTTTCGCTCCTAAAGCGACGCGAGTGATAAGGTGTCTCTTAGTGGAACCAAAAAGGGAATGGAGCATCTTGAGGTTATCCAAAACTGCCGGCGTTAGCTACGCTCATGCGTACAAGATCGTCCAAGCGCTTATCAAGATGGGATTATGCAGGAGGGCTGAAAATTACAGAATCATGGCCAAGGTTAAAGTGGTGAACCCCGGCGAACTTCTCACGCGGTGGGCCAACGTTCATGAATATTCATTGATGAATAAGATCAGTTCTTATTACTCCGAAGAAAAAAATGTTGAGAGATTTTTGGGTAAGCTATCGCAGGTAAGCAAAAAAACCGGGCTGATTTATGCATTGACGTTACACGCAGGGGCAAACTTGGTGGCACCATTTGTCAGGCCGGTGGATATTCACTTTTACGTGAAACCAAACGAGATCGAAGCTTGGATGAAGAACTTGAAACTAAAACCAATAGAGTTCGGAGGAAACATCCATTTGGTTGAGCCCCACGACGAGGGAGTCTTCTACGGGACCCGGAAGCGAGGGGGTGTAAATGTCGTGTCGAACGTCCAGCTGTATATCGACCTCTATAACTATCCGGCCAGGGGTAGAGAGGCTGCAGAACACCTCAGGCGAACGGTGATCGGCTTTTAGCGGTGCTGGAAATGAAAGCGTGGAACGTCCAAATGTATTCCCCAAGCGTGGCGGATGCGTCCAAGTCAGTACTGGTGGAAGTACTGAGGTGCCTGGGAAGTTATGGGCGATATCTCGTCTTGGTCGGAGGGTGGGCCCCTTATTTCATTTTAGAGAAGTTCGGCGGGGGAGAGCATTGCGGTTCGGTAGACATCGATCTGGTTCTGGATCCCAAACTGATCGATAAGAAAATGTATGCAACGATAGTTGAAACGATAGGCAAAAGAGGTTATAAACCATCTCCAGATAATCCATTCACATTTCATAGGGTGGTCAGGTCACCATTCAACGGTAAGGAGCACGAAATCGAAGTCGATTTTTTGACCGAACCGGAGGAGGCCAAAAGACTTCATCCTCAGTTTTTGCACATCCAAAGGGACCTGCAAGCTGTAGTGATGCCGGGTTGCAGCGTCGTGTTTTCCCATAATTTTAAACACACGATCAAGGGGGCTCTGCCAAGAGGGGGCATGACCTCGGTTTCGGCGAATGTTGCGGATGTGGTGGGGAGTTTGACGATGAAGGGGCTTGCGCTGGAGGGCAGGTACAAGGAAAAGGACTCCTACGACATCTATTCGATGGTGAAATTCTTTGGAGGAGGGCCGGTAGGTGCGGCACGGCAGGTGAAGAAACATCTGACGACTCCCGTGATCAAAAGGGCTATGCACCTGATGAGGGAGAAATTTGAAACTCAGAGGTCGGAGGGGCCATTTCAAGTCGCGCGTTTCATGGCTCCCTTGGATGCAGGTGAGCGGGACAGAATACAGGCAGATGCGTACATCACAGCGGAGGAGTTCTTTGCCGAGTTAGAGGGGGTTTGAGTCTCAGATGGATACCTCTACTACCTGCACGCCAACAAATTCAGTGCTGACATCAATAGCCTCTTTTTCAACTTCGAGGTACAATTTGATTGCCTCGTCCATACGCGCGGTCAGTTCGTCTAAGCTCTTAGCTTGGGTATGGCAACCCGGTAACTCGGGCACCGAAGCCACGTAATATCCATCTTCGTCTCTTTCGATAACAATATTAAATCTTTTTTTCATTTCCCACACCAAAGGTTGTTCGTCTGCCGTTGCCTATAAAATCTACTGAAAGCTCGACCCGACATCGTGGGGGAAATCATGGGAGAGGATCTAGTGCTGCCACTCTGGCGTGAAGCATTTGCCGTCATGATACCGAGCCTCGTGTTCTACGGGGTGTGGGTCCTGGCAACAAAAGCGGTGACGAAGGACGATCTGAGGCTCATAGCGCGGATAGTGCCGATGCCCAAGTGGCTGGTCAAGGCTGCTGGGAGATTTGTGGGGAAATAGGGTTTAATTAAAAGCCAGAAGATATGATAGCGGCGTATGGATAGTAAAAATCAGCATTGGGGAGAATGATGAAGTATAGATTAACAATAACAGTAAAAGAGGTTAGAGGGAAATGCCCAATCTACAAGGCAGGCGATGAGATAATAATCGAGGATTTTTATGTGAAATCCAAAAAATCAAAAGATATTTGCATACATGCTCTTTCGGCGATGCACACTTTATTATCAGCGTTCGCCCACGGGTACTCAGCTAAGGATCTTGGTATTGGGAGTGAAGAGGGTATGGGTTATTTGCAGTGCCCTGATCCCGGACCACCGTACACGAAAGGCGGTACTGTGCTCTTTGAGATAAGGCGTGAGACGATCAAATGACAAACGAAATAATGATAACAGTGGGGACAAGGCCTGAAATAATTAAGATGGCACCCGTGATAAGGGCACTAAAGAGATATGGACAATCCTTTTCGCTTGTACACAGCGGCCAGCACTATGATTACAACCTCTCAAAACAATTCATAAAGGAGCTAAATCTGCCAAAGTCAAACTATAGCTTAAAACTTAGTGAGAGATCCCCAGCTGCTCAAACGGGTCAGATGATGATTAAGCTCGAGAAAATTATTAAACGGGAAAGGTCGAAGCTTCTGCTAATTCAAGGAGATACTAACACGATGCTTGCCGCGGCTCTAACAGCGTTTAAACAAAATGTGCCCGTGGGCCATGTGGAGGCTGGACTCAGGAGTTATGATCAGCGCATGCCAGAAGAACACAATCGACGCATGGTCGATCACGCATCGGCTTATCTTTTTGCCCCCACATCAAGGGCAAAAGAAAATTTAGAGAAAGAAAACGTGTGGGGGAAAATTTTCGTAACTGGAAATACGGCGATAGATGCGGTTGTTCAACATTTACCTATGGCAAGAGAGAAATCAAACGTAATGGCCCACATAAAATTTCAAAAATACATTTTGGCGACCGCTCATAGAGCTGAAAATGTCGACGATCCGAAGGTTCTAAAAAACTTCGTCGAGGCTTTCGTAGCGGCTCCTTTGCCTGTGGTTTTCTCTGTCCACCCCAGAACAGAAAAGAGGCTCCGCCAACACAATCTCTGGAAAAAATTGGTATCGTCCAAAAATGTTCAATTACTCCCCCCTCTAGGATATTTCGACTTTCTCGTTCTCATGAAGAATTGTGAGTTAATGCTGACAGATTCTGGGGGGTTGCAGGAAGAAGCAACTGCGCCGCCGATAGGAAAGCTTGTTTTAGTCCTAAGGCAATCTACAGAGAGGCCAGAGGCGGTTGAAGCAGGTTTCGCGAAGATTGTCGGTGTGGAAAAACAGGAAATATCAAAAGCATTAGTCAGGTGCATAGAGAACCCGCCAAAACTACGGAAAAACTCGCCCTTTGGGGACGGTAAAGCTGGGGAGAAAATAGCCAAAATAGCAATGGGGGAATTGAGTTGAAAAAAAGGGAGCTAATTGAAAGGATCAAGAAAAGAGAGGCAAAAATAGCGGTTATAGGATTAGGGCGAGTTGGGCTACCAACAGCGGTGATATTCGCAAATGTTGGTTTCAGGGTAATTGGGGTGGATGTGAGCCGAAAAATCATTGCCACCATCTCTAAAGGAAAAAGCCCATATGCGGAGCCTAACTTGGACAACCTCCTAAAGAAAGCAATAAAGATGGGCAAACTGAAAACGACAACAAACACCACAGGGGCTGCCAAAGAAGCTGATGTAGCGGTTGTATGTGTTCAAACGCCCTTAACTGAGGACAAAAAGCCTAATTTATCTTACTTGGAAGCGGCATGCGAAGATGTAGCGGAGGGGCTTTCAAGCGGAAAACTCGTAGCGATTGAAAGTACCGTGCCGCCGAGAACTACGAAAGAGCTTATCGCGCCATTGCTCGAGAAAAAAAGTGGCCTAAAGTGCAAAACAGATTTTTGGTTAGCATATTGCCCGGAGAGAATAGCGCCAGGCAAAGCCATTCAAGAGTTCGTAGAGAATCCAAGAATAGTTGGCGGTCATGACAAGGAAAGCGCTGAAATTGCTGCGGAATTGTTCAGGACGGTTGTAAAGGGAGGAGTTCTCGTTACGGATTGCGTAAACGCGGAAGTGGCAAAACTAGCTGAAAACACCTTCAGGGATGTCAATATCGCTTTTGCAAATGAACTTGCGCTGATATGTGAGCATCTGGGCGCAGATGTTACCGAAGTGATAAAGTTGGCTAACACTCATCCGAGAGTTAACGTGCATAGGCCTGGGTGCGGTGTAGGGGGACCATGTTTGCCTAAGGATCCATACCTGCTACTCCATGGAGTTAAGACGGCGCGCTTTAGATCGAAGGTAATAGGGCCCTCAAGAGAGTTGAATGATCTCATGCCAGAGCATACTATAGAACTCGTGGTAAAAGCGCTTAAGAAGGCTGGTAAGGACATCAAAAAATCCAAAATAGCGGTGCTCGGAGTCGCATATAAGGAGGATGTAAATGATGTCACCAATAGTCCAGCTGAGAGAATAATAAAGAGATTAAGGAGCTTAGGCGCAAAAGTCTTCGTTTTTGATCCATATTGCGAAGAAAGTTTCGGGGCTAGGAAGGCAACCAACATTTGGGGGGCTGTTAAAGATGCGGAATGTATGATAATATGTACTGGGCACAAGATTCTTAGAGAATTGAAAATCGATAAACTCAAAATATTTATGGGTAATAATCCTGTAATCATAGGTGGGGAGCGAATAATAAACCCTGTAAAATGGAAAGAAAAGGGAATTTAGAATAAATTTTATAATAATATAAAAAAAATTAAAAAACTAACTAATGAAGAAGGAGGTTAAGTTAAATGGATAGAATCCTCGTAACAGGCGCAGGCGGCTTTATTGGTAGCCATCTTGCGAGGGAACTTAATCAAAGAGGTCACTTTGTAAGGGCGGTGGATATAAAATGGGATAACTACATTAAGGAGCCGTATTACTCTGAAAAGCTCACCCTGGATTTAAGGATAATGGAGAATTGCCTTAGAGCCACTAACGGCATAGATTACGTCTATAACCTTGCCGCAAATATGGGCGGTATTGGCTTTATTACCGCAGTAGGAGCAGAAGTAATGCACGACAATGTGCTCATAAATGCTAATATGCTTCAGGCATCGGTGGAAAACAAAGTGAAACGGTTCTTCTTCTCATCATCTGCATGCGTGTATCCTAAGTATTTACAGACCGACTCAGATGTATCTGGCTTAAGAGAGAAGGATGCTTATCCTGCTGATCCCGATAGCTTCTACGGTTGGGAAAAATTATACACCGAAAAGATGTGCGAAACATACAAAAAAGATTATGGGCTTGATATCAGGATAGCAAGATATCACAACATATATGGCCCTGAGGGCTCTTATAAAGGAGGAAGGGAGAAAGCACCGGCAGCTCTTTGTCGAAAGATAGCGGAGACTTCCAATCCCGACACGATTACGATTTGGGGGGATGGAAAGCAAACACGGTCATTTTGCTATATAGATGACTGCGTAAGAGGAACCATTATACTAATGGAGAGTGACTACGACCAGCCGTTAAATATAGGTTCGGATCGGCTTGTGACTATTGACGAGCTTGCCGATATTATTATCAAAATTTCAGGTAAAAAGATTAGAAAAGAATATGATCTCTCAGCTCCTCAAGGAGTGAGAGGTAGAAATGCGGATTTGACTTTGGTGAAAAAAATGCTTGAATGGAAGCCAGAAGTGAGTCTAGAGGAGGGTCTTGAAAAGACATACAAGTGGATTGAGGGAGAGTCGGGGGTAAAACAATAAAAACTGCCATAGTGCTGACAACAATCCGTGTTCCACTCTTACTAGAGGAATATTCAAAGAATTTTGAAAATTATAATCACAAGGAGGATGTAGAATTTATCATAGTAGGTGATTTAAAAACACCTCAAGATGCTGAAAGGGTTATTAAGAATCTCATAGACAAAGGATTTGAAGGAGAATATTTTGATGTTCCAAAACAAAAGAAATGGTTACAACGTTTTCCAAAATTAGAGCGAATAATTCCATATAATTCTGATAATCGAAGAAACATTGGATACCTCATTGCGGTTGAGCGTGGGGCTGAAATCATTGTCTCTCTGGATGACGATAATTTTGTAAGAAATGAGGATTATCTAGCAGGACATCAAATTGTTGGATCAACTCAGACCCTAAAAACCGTCCAATCTTCCAACAATTGGTTTAATCCTTGTTCGATGTTAGAAACAGAACCCAAAAAAAACATATATCCACGGGGATTTCCTTATTCAAAACGTTGGAAAGATGATTATCAGTTTACCTACTCTACTGGTAGAATCGTTATCAACGCTGGTTTATGGCTTGGAAATCCTGATGTCGACGCTGTAACCAACTTAAACGAACCAGTAAAAACTGTGGCGATGAAATCGGAGCAAGTCATGTTAGCAAAGGGAACCTTTGCTCCAATCAATACACAAAACACCGCATTTCATCGAGATGTCCTTCCTTGTTATTATTATATTTCAATGGGGACACATATTAACGGATATACCTTAGATCGTTATGGAGACATTTGGTCTGGCTTTTTTGCCAAGAAAGTGATCAATCAAATTGGAGATAGAGTAGCATTTGGGCATTCGTTAACAGATCATCGCCGGAATATCCATGACTTATTCAAAGATTTGCAAAATGAGTTATGGGGCATGATATTAACGGATAAAATAGTTCCTCTAATTGAATCCATTCGTTTGACGAAAAGAACATATTCAGATGCATATCTTGAGCTGGCTAAGAAACTTAACGCTATGATTAATGAGAGTAGTGAATTTAGTGCTGATATAAAGAATTATTTCTCTCAGATAACCGATAATATGAAAGTTTGGGTTGATGTTTGCGACAAAATTATGGAGTAAAGGAGAATTTAAAAATGAATATAGTGCAACTTTGCAGTGCTCCTCCACCCTATGGAGGGGTTACAATTTATGGGCATGAAACAAGTAAAGAACTTGTGAGGTTAGGGCACCGTGTTTTTATGCTTCCATTAACAAAAGCGAAGAAAATTGACCCAGATTACCAAAGGGAAATCAATTACGAAATTGTGTATTGTGATAAGTTCTTTAATTTCGCTACATTAGTTGACTTTATTTTGTTTTCTTTTCGGTTGCTGAGGCGTAAGGATGCCATATTACATAAGTCCTTATATCGACTTCTTATCAGTCGACGAAGTCTAAAGTCAGTTCTTGGAAATTTTTATCTACTATCCTTTGTATATTGGATATGTGTAAGGAATAAAATTGATATTCTTATGGGACATCATGCTAGTGCCCGTGGAATGATAGCCCTTATAGTTGGGAAAATGCTTAACATTCCTGCCTTTGTTTTTGTGCATGGGGGTGCGATTTTTTTTGATGAAAATACAACATCCCGAGAAAAAGCACTCACAAAATGGGTATTAAGCAAAGCATATGGTCTCCTCTTTTGCTCAAATAACTCAATTAGTAGAGCACTCGAACTTGGAGCTGACAGGCACAAGATTTACCACGTAGGGCTTGGTGTAGATGCTTCTAAATATCGTTGTAAAGAAAAGAGGACTAAGTCTAATTATTACACTATAGGCTTTTTAGGAAATCTTTTTCCATATAGGGGCCTTGAAGAATTAATTATTTCCTCCTTTAAAATTGTCCAGAAGATACCCAATCTTCGAATCATCTTAGCTGGACCTGATCCTCTCCGATATTGGAATAGACTCAGAGCGTTGATAGATAAAGTAAATCTTGGGAATTTTGTCGAATATTGGGGTGAAGTAACTCAAGATAAGCACAAAAAATTCTTGTGTCAATTAGATGTAATGGCGCTGCTAATTAAGGGCAAAAAGACAGGATCATTACCTAGCTGCTTGGAAGCACAATCAGTAGGCGTGCCTGTCCTAACTACAGGATCCGGGGGGGTTGACGAGTATATTTTACCTGGAAAGACTGGCTTTATATGTGGTCAAGGGGTTAATAAAATTTGTAATGGGCTATTAAAAATATATGAATATTATCAAAAAGACTTATGGGACCACAATTTGATCAAAGAATGGGCACTCGACCACTCATGGAGAAAGGTTGCTTTAAATATGGAAAAGGTCTTTAAAAACTCGAAAGATTGCTCAAACATAAATGTCTTGGCTAAGATTGGAAAACCGCCAAGATTGGGCAACGGCTTTCACAAGGGAATTTAGATGTTTGAACAAATACCTGAAACACCTTATGGAATAAAGAAGCGAATACAATTCGTGTATGGAGAGATTGAAAAACGAATAAGCAACCTCAATAGAGACAGAAAGGAAATAAAAATACTAGATATTGGATGCGGCACAGGAGAATTAATAACGATTCCTCTTGGCCATTTAGGAGCTAGTGTATTAGGAATAGACATCCATCCACCATCTATATACTATGCTAATAGAAAAAACCCTTTCGAAAATGTGAGATTTGAGTGTATTTCTGTTGATAAGTTGGCTGATCAGCAATTTGATTTCATAATATGTTCAGAGGTGCTAGAACACTTGGAAGATCCTTCAGAAATGCTAAATCAAATAAGAAAAAAGCTAAAAAGAAATGGTACCTGTATTATTACTATCCCAAATGGATATGGTCCAAAGGAGATGGAAATTCGACTATACAAGGCCTTGGATAAACTTAAGGTAATCACTTTATTGAAGTTTTTGAATAAACATTTCAAAAGGTTGTGTAAGAAGGGGGGAGTAGAAAGCTCTAGCTCGAAGGATAGTCTCAATACTGAATCTCCACATGTACAATTTTTTTCTTATGGGCAATTTAAAAACTTACTCAAGGAATGTAAGTTGTCGATAATGAAAATGAAAAATAGAAGATTCCTATCTGGACCTTTTTCAGACATAATTCTTTCACGATCCAAAATTTTAATTAATTGGAATGTAAAGGTAGCTAGTAAGTTGCCTTATTTTCTAGCGTCAAGCTGGATGTTCGTGGTTAAGCATCAGGAAGTTCAGAAGTGATGTTGACTGTGCTTCCACCGCCTTTAATCCCTATTCTTATTTTGACCAACTACTTCGTAAGTTAATGTTAGCAAAATTAAAAATCTACTTCGGCACAAGGTTTGGTTATTTGGCACAGAAAGAGTAAAATACGAACTTATCCTGAAAATGAATGGGGGGGGAGTATAGCTATTTGGCAAAACTTACGTACATTTTTTTATTCTTTTTTCGACATCAAAAGTTATCTTCATGGCTTTCACACTTTCCTCAAAAGGAATTATACTTGATTTTCCCTCCTTCAAGAACTTCGCCAGTTCCACCAATTGGTTATGATGTCCTTTGTCCTGTTTCTTCAATTTTATACTTTTCTCCTTAAACCCATATCCCCTCAGTTCCACAAAATCATCTATGGTCAGGCTTCCTCCATTTGCGAAAATTTCTATCCGTTCTTTTGGCAGGTCTGGGTGTCCAAGTGTGGTATAAATCAAGGTTGTAAGCGATCCATCGGTCCATCTCAGCGTGGCTACAATGTTGTCTTGGGCAGCCACGGTAGTGTCGTTCACCGGAATGCTCTCTACACCCATGCTTTTAATTTCAGCTCCTACAAAATAGTTAAAAAGGTCAAAGAAGTGGCAGCATTCACCGACAATCCTCCTGCCTCCGACTTCAGGATCTTGGACCCAGTGGGTTTTGGGTACGAAGCCAGCATTGACTCTATAGTTGATTAGATAGGGTCCGTGTTTTCGCTTCAATAGTCGATTTGCCTTAACGGCTAAAGGAGCATACCTCCGATTAAATCCTACGATAAGGGGGATTTTTGTCTTTGATATCACTTTTATTATCTCGTTCAATTCTTCTTCCGTCAAGCACATGGGTTTTTCGACATATATCGCCTTTCCAGCTTTTGCTGCGCCAATTATCATAGGAAAATGAAGATTATGGCGAGTAGTAATCATAACGAGATCTGTGTTATCATCTTTCAGAACTTCTCTGTAATCTGTGGTACAGTACTCCGCCTTGTATTTTGATGCCACCTGCTTCGCATTGGCCGCGGTGGCGGTGGCTATGGCCCTTAGGTTATACTCAGGGATCCTCGATAAAAGCGGCAGAAGAACATTTCTGGCGAAGTTGCCCGCCCCGACTACCGCTACATTAATCTTCCCCGCGACGATCCGCGGGCTGATTGGAAAAAATCTTTGTAGCTTTACTTCACCTTTCGGAGTATAGTATTTGGAAGGGGCATATTTCAGGAGTATGCTCAAAGGCTTTTCCCTGCCGCTGCCTAAAACCTTATAAGCTTTTTCGGCCTCTTCTATTGGAAAAATGTGGGCAGCCTCAATAAGCGGACTTATATCTATTTTTTTCTCTCTCAATAACTCAAGGAAGGCTCGCATATTTCGATTTTCCGTCCACCTGACATAATCGATTGGATAATCAATCCCTTTTTCCTCGTAGAGTGGGTCGTATCGTCCTGGACCATAAGAACGAGATATCAGAAGATCTAGCTCCTTTTCGTAAAACGGTGCTCTATCGATATTCAATCCCACGTCGCCAACTACCACTATCCTCCCTTTTTTCCGAACCAATTTCATGGACTGATTTACGGGCTCGCTACTGGCGGTGGCGGCATAGATCACAACCGCATCGGCTCCCACGCCATCAGTGCGATAAAGAACTTCTTTTTCTAAATCATCCTTTCCAACAACTAAACCGATGTCGGCACCCGCTCGTTTGGACAATTCTACTCTATGAGGGTCCTTGTCTACAGCGATAACTTTGTATCCAGCTGCTTTAGCTATCTGTACCGCTAATTGACCTATGAGCCCCACTCCAAGGATGATGATAGTTTCACCGAATTGTCTTCCTGCCCTTCTAATACCGTGCATTGCGATTGCGCCAAGGGTAGTGAATGTTGCCTCCTCAAAGCTTACTCCATCAGGAATTTTTGTAACCAAGTTCCTTGGAACAGCCACAACTTCGGCATGATTCGCTTTACCTGCACCTGCGCATGCAACCTTGTCTCCCACATCTATGTTGGAGATATTCTTTCCAATTGCGATCACGATTCCGGCGCTACTGTAGCCAAGAGGCATCAGAGCATCTCGAAACTCTTTGGCAGTACTCATCGCTTCCTTGGTTCCTCTTTCCTTTGCGTAGACTAGCGCCTTTTTTATCAGAGCAGAATCCATTAAGAGGTTTGGAAGCGAAAAACGTTTGATAGTGGAGAGCTCAGTCCCGGCACTAATTAAAGAATATGCGTTTGCAACCAATACTTCATTGTCGCCACATATCGGTACCGGTACATCTTCTACGATTACATGCCCTTTTTTTACAAGAACTTGTTTCATAGACTCGACATCCAAATTTAGATAGATCTTTTAGCTTTTAACACCAGATTCTTGACGAATGATGGGGATTTTAAATATGCCCAAAGAGCTACGCGATTGAACAATACTTTAGACGATACTAGATTTATGCTATACTTCCGCAATCGTTTTTCATCAATGTTTACCCCTATACCATATTTTTTGGGAACCTTTATGCATCCCTTGGCTATTTTCAGAGGGTTCGTGATTACGTCCTTGCCGAACATTTCATACAATCCTATCTCCTCATTTGGGTAGTCTAATCTCTTCAATGATGCCGCTAAATGCAGGTGCTCCGCCACACCTATGCCAGTCATCACGGCTGACCCGATCATATATTTCAGCCCCAAGTCCATTGTCCTCTTTATCGCCTGCCTCGTCACCGTCAAGCACCCAAGTTTCGATGGGTGGAAATTTATTATGTCGGCGGCCTCCTTCTCGGCTATCAACTCAACATCTGAAGGTTTTCTCAAGCTCTCGTCAACCATAATTTTGGGGGCCACAAGTTTCCTTAACTTCCGTAATCCGCTCAGATCATTCCACTTTATGGGTTGCTCAACTATCGCAACCTTATATTTTTCAAGTTTCCTGAGGGCCGTAGCCGCCCTCTCTGTAGTTTTATATCCTTGGTTGGCATCGATTCTAATTAAAACGTTGTTAGGTACAACATTTCTGATGTATTTTAAATTAACTGAGTCAACTTCACTTTTGCAAGTTACCTTGACCTTTAAATGCATCACACCTTTTGAAACCCATTTTTTTGCGACTTCAGCCATGTTCTGAGGAGAGTCTAAAAAAACTGTTCCTGAAACTGGAATTCTATTCCTAAAAGACCCTCCAAGAATCTTGAAGAACGAGACTTCATTAGACTTGCTTATTGCATCGATGATTGCCGTCTCGACGGCTAAAAAGGGGCCATAGTCAAATAGGGTTTTCCGTGAGAAATTTCTTTGTATTTGAGGAAGCCTCTCTTTTGCTTTAAAAAGGTCTGTCCCGACGATTTTTCTAGCGATTTTTTTACAAAGGGAGTACGAGTTGCATATGTCAGTAAGATATGGTGTTCCGCTCCCAATACCTAATAAATTATCATCGGCATAAAGCCTAACCAACAAATGGTTTGTCCACTTTTCCTCTCCCCAGATCAAGCCTATCTTTACGGGGAATTTAAGCACATCAATTTCTATATGCGATATTTTAGGCATTTGACCACCAAATACAGCAAAAAGTCATTTAACCAGCTCGTCTATGATCCCCTCTAACGATTTCGCCGAATTTTCTCGATTTATTTCCTTGGACATTTTTATTGCATTTTCAGAAAAAATTTCATATCGTTTAAGCAAGGTTTCGACGGCTGTTTGAAAAGTTTTCACATTTCCCGTAGAGATGGCCCCGATTTCGTGCTTCTTGATCAAATTTTCGGACTCCTGCGTGCCGCCGAAAAGAAGAATTGGTTTGCCACACGCCGCATATTCATAGAGTTTTAGCGGAATCGCATATTGGGAATATATGCTCCTCTTGATGGGCACTATCCCGATATGAGCGGCTGAGATGTAGTATGGAACCTCTTCTCTTGGCACCTCTCCTACAAGAATTAAATGGTGTCTTAATGGGGCATATTTTTCCATTACACTTTCTGACTCCACCCTTGATTTTTTTCCAACTAGTACTAGAAATACATCTTCTCTTCCGCTGCGTTCAAGATATTCAAAGAAAACCTTTACTAATCCAGATATGTTATGATACACCGCAAAGCTCCCTTGATACATTAGGACAATGCTTTTTTCTGGTAATCCTGTTATCATTCGGGACCTTAATTGACGAGGCTTGAATACCTCAATATCTGCCGCGTTTGGTATAACCGTGATTTTCTCTTTAGGAACTCCGTATCCTCTCTCTAAAATTTTGCCCAATTCATTTGTTACCACTATAATGCGCGTCGTGCTATTGTATCCAAATCTTTCTAGAATACTTGCAATTTTACAAACTAAAGATTTTGAAGTAAAGCCCTGCAGCACCAGCCCTGTTGCCCATGGATCCCTGACATCTGCAATGACTGGAGTTTTGGTTAACTTTCCGCAAATAACTGCTGCAAGAACAGAGAAAAAGGGGGGAGATGCGGCATAAATTACTTTGTATTTAGATTTTTTGTTGTTTCTCAAAAAGCTGTGGATAGCTCTTATCACAAAATGGGTGTTATGTAAAATGCTTCTCACCGACAACCCCGAGCGGTGTTGGCCAACAATATAGATTCTTTCAAAGAATTTATCATTGAGCAGTTTGCCTTTTCTTGGAGAAATCAAATGTTTTTCATACTTTGTAATGTATTTAAACATGTCTTGAATCCGTGCAACGCCCGCCAATCCCTCGCTTGGATAATTCGCCCCAAAAAATATGGCAATTTTTTCCTTCATTTCATCACTTTTTATCTCTATCTCCCCAAATCACCCACTTGTGTATCCTATCACTTTATGATAGACGTGAAGCGTGCGATCGGCGATGACATCCCAATCGAACTTTTCCACGAATTTTCGACCAGCAGCCCCCATCCGCCTTCCCATCCTCTTATCCTGGAGTAGTTGAATCACCTTTTCTGCAATGCGCTTTGGCTGGTTCGGTTCAACTAAAACCCCGTTCTCTCCATCTTGAATGAGACTCAAAACACCCGAACCTTCAACATTTATCCCGATCACCGGTAAGTGTGCAGCCATCGCTTCTTTAAGAACAATCCCCTCTCCTTCTACTGTACTCGGCAAAACAAAAACTTCTGACTCTTTATAGAAACTTGACACAGCTTCGTAAGTTGGAGTAACACCGGTAAAGGTAACGTGGTCTGCAAGTGACAATTTCTTGACTAACGCCTCTAAATTTACCCGCTCTGGCCCGCCGCCGACTATCTTTAAAGTAGCGTCAGGAACTTCTTTTAAAATATCCGCAAAGGCCAGTAGTAACCAATCCACATGTTTGTAATTCACCAAGCGCCCCACGTATAAAATCTGGTTAGGTATTTTTTTTATCTTAATTGAATCGAATAATTTCAAATCTACACCATTGGGTATAGTGGTAATTTTCTCGCTGGGGACACCTAGGGCTATCAGCTTCTGTTTGCATTGTGCCGACACTGTGATGACTTCGTCACTGGGCAATCTAACAGAAATGAGATTTGTGAGGTAGCCAAGCAGACCCCAGCCAACGGAGCGCTGGGCCTCAACCCATCCCTTAAAGGTAAAAACATCATGGAAGGTACTTACAAGTGGTACCCTCTTCAACGATGCTCCAACTCTCCCAGGAAATACGGGAAAGTATGCATTAGAATGAATCAATTCCGGAGCTAGCTCAACAGCCTTCCCAATTGTCTTGAGCATGTAAGAAAAGATGGGCGTGATAGATTTGTATGCTCCTCCGGTTTTTGGGTCCCTACTCAACCCAATCCGATGTATCTTAATACCATCGACAATCTCCTCGGCAGGCTGACCTAGAAAATGACACGTTAAAATTGTCACGTCATGTCCGCGGTCAGCCACCCTGCGGGAAATCTCGTAGAACTGCCGCTCACCGCCGCCCCATACGCCGACCCCACGCTTGGGATCCGGATAAATTTCGGTGATGTAGAGTATATTCACTTAGACACCCCCTGCCTAATTAGCGCCCAAAAAATCTTGAAGCCGCTGGTGATTGCCGTCCCCCGCGCTTTGGAATATTTGGTGTACAAGCACCTGACCGGCGCCTCCCGCAGCCTCAACCCTCGCTTTTTTGCCTGAATTATTATCTCTGAAGAAACCACGTAGCGGTTGCTTATCAGAAAGGGGTGGAAGAGATCTGAGGCCATCAAGATGCGCATCAGCTCACCTTTGCCTTGCCTTCGCGGGCCTCATTTTGACCGTAAGATAGGTGTAGTACCTAGTAAATATCTTAGATAGGAAATTCGAGATCCGCCTTGGGAAAGGATAGATCCCGCTCCCCACGAGCCTTTCCACCTCAAATCCATGATATTTGGAGAGATCTCTCAGCGCGGCGGCCGTGAAGAGTTTGACATGCCCATGGGTTTCGGTCCCGTACAGAAAATTGCCCACCTGAACTCTGCTTACATGCAAACTAGGTGGCATCATGCCAAGATTCATAAAGGCTAGGTTGTGGAATGAGCTCAGGTTTGCCGTCGAAATCACCGCATATCCCCTATGCTTCAAAATTCTCCGAACCTCCTGGAAGAAACCATCCGTGTTATATAGGTGCTCTAAGACTTGATTCGATGCAACTACGTCAAAGGAGTCGTCCTCGTAGGGGAACTCAGTATTCGCATCATGCACGATCGCCTCAATCCCTCTTTCCCTCGCTCGCTTCACTCTTTCTTCGTCGATGTCCATGCCATACAACCTCTCCGTCCCGATTGCCTCTCCAACCCCAAGCGTGAACCCACCGTCAGCGCACCCTATGTCCAACACCCTAGCGTTGCTGTCATTTTCAAGCAGCGAGAGTATCCTGTGCTGGTTCTCTTGGTAATGTCCGCTTGCCATTCCAAAGAACTTGCTATCGCTCCACTTTCTCACTTGGACACCCCCTGCTTGATTAGCGTCCAAAAAATCTTGAAGCCGCTGGTGATTGCCGTCCCCCGCGCTTTAGAATATTTGGTGTACAAGCACCTGA